>OLJB01001389.1_pt1 | contig 11884 bp, 8 predicted proteins | sample 1601391 | NCBI WGS metagenome assembly OLJB01 (sample SAMN01915215, study PRJEB22387) | human gut metagenome | isolation source: stool | host: Homo sapiens | place: USA | reverse complement strand
AAATATCCTTGTTGCTTGTTGGCCGTCTGCCCCAAAAGACTATTTTTGTAGAAAACAAAAAGGAGGAATCATACCCAATGTATTTGATGTACTTAACATGCCTTACCGTAGCGTATCCCTTAAGGAATGATGAATTTTGTGGCTGTCCGCGAAGACAATTGTTATTATGTGAACAAGACGCATTACATCTCTTTGATTGAAAGGGTCAACAAGTTCTTTTTCCTCATCCGTTTCCGTCGCTTTGGCAAGAGCCTAACACTCTCTCCATGTTACGGCACTATTATGACTGAACGAGGCAGACAAGTTTGAATTATGAGAAAGACAAACTGGCTTCCCGCTTGGTTTACCAGGGGATGGAGATGGTGGTTTGCGAAGAAAAATGTCAAGAGAAATGCCCCTACACTCTCGTGCAAGAGCATCTCTCTTCTTAAAAAATAAAGTCTAGTATTCGGTTTTCTCTAAAGTGATGAAAATTTAAAAACGGTAACCAACTGAAAGTTGGAATGTAGAGTTTCGTAATCCGTATGTACTTTGTGCTTTGTTCAGACCGATATTATAATCAAATGAAATCGTGTAATGCTTACCTATCACTGCCTTGATACCAGCTGTCGCTCCGACATCCCAATGGTTGAACCCCCGAATAGCCTGATCGGAAGTATTCCCATAGCCATCCAGCGGCTTCCAGCCGGCATGAATCAATTTACCGTCACCCACCATCTGCCAATCGCTTTCACCGGCATTGAAACCATACGCCGCATAGAGTCCGACATTGGGAATAAGACTTAGTTTATCATTTATATGAAAGTTATAGCCCAGTTTCACAGGTATTTGCAGATAGTTCATCTTTACTTCCACATCGGGATAACGGTAATAAGCATTTATACCATCCTTTCCGTAGTAATTCTCACCCAGTTTCAAATTTCCACCCTTTCGGACAAAAAAAAGTCCAGACATCAGCATCAGGTGATTCTGAAACTCATAGTCGACTGTCAGGCCTGCTTGAAAACCTACTTTCATGTTTTTGCTGTCCGAAGGGTTTGAATGACTGTCGGTGATATAGTTGGAAAGATTGGCACCAGCCTCAATTCCCAGTTTTACTTGTGCGGCGACGGGTAATGAACATAGAGTAATCAGGCACGCCAGAATTAGTTTGTTAGTTTCCATATCGTTTCTATTTTTATGGTTTTATTCCGCAAAGATAGAAAGTACAGACATTCGAAACGATTAAACCCAATAACAGTTACTAAGCATAAATTACTGACAATCAACAATGTAACACTATTAAAGATAACATAGGATTATTCCATCTTACTTTTCATACGATATTTGCGTTGCGCTACAATCTGTGCATCATTATTACCAAAGCATAAAGCGATGGCAAAAGGAGATAAATCCGCCAATTGCAGACATAGCAAAAGGACATCATCTTCGTTCAACTTGGGATACCGGGTATGCAGTTGCTCTATGTAATCAGCATAAATCTGTCCTATAATCACTCTGAGTTGGCGTTGCTCAGCATTGGTGAGCACTGCAATACGCTCTTTGTGATGCTTTTGCTGGTTGGCCAGTTTGTCTATTTTCGTATAGAGGGCACTTTGCCGGAACAACCAGTTGCGCAATTTCTCTTTCTCCATCTTCATGGCCTCTATAGCCCGTTCCTTCTCTTCTATTTCCTCGGCACGGCTTTCTTGTTTCTGTTTCAATTCGGCTATCACCTCTTCATGTTGAGCAATATTCTGCTGCATATCCATCAGGTTCTGTTTCAGCTTCTGCAACAGATATTTATAATTGGATTGCTGTATCTTCTTGTTCTTCAGTATCTGTTGATAAATAATCACAATGACCAGCAGCAACACCACAGCTATCATCGCAATGGTGTATATCCTCCGTTTAGCCTTGAACTGTTCTTTCCTTACTTGCGCGTCGGCATTCCAGCGATAGGTCTTCTTCTCCAGTTCCGTGGCCACATTGGTGGAATAGATGGAATCTTCCAACTCGGTGCTGATTTCCAGATATTCCAAAGCTTTCTCCACATTTCCCTGCTGCTTAGCTATGGCATACAAGTCAAAGAAAGAGAGATACCGGATATGAATATCGACAGCTTCCTTGCTTCGGTTCAAATAATAAAGAGCCGAATCAAGCTGCCCGTTATTATAATAAAATTCCCCTAGATTCCAAAGACACTGCAAGCTGTCTTCTCTAAGACGACAAGCATCGTATGCCCTTTTCAGACAAGTAATAGCTATACTGGTCCGTCCTGTACGTCCGCATAAATCCCCTATATTTCCATAAAGAGAATGCAAAAGGAAACTATCAGTAGAAAGAGAAAGCTGCAAAGCGCGTTGCTGGCAGATAAAAGCGGAGTCTATATTTCCATAGCCGATATAAGCTACCCCCAGATTGCTGAGTGAACTGATGAAATGACGGTTATGCCGTGCCAGCGAATCATTATAACAAGCCTTGACATACATATCTTTGGCCTGTGCGTACAAGTTCTGTTTGCCATACAGCCCACCCAACATATTATATACAAACCCCTTCCAATAGAATTCACATGGATAGGCGGAAAGGATTTCAAGCGCCATACGGTAACTTTTCAGGGCATCGGCATAGTTTTCCATTTCCTGTTGCACTTTACCCTTATACAGAAGAGCTATGGCATGTTCTTTGGCTTCTTCATGGTATACATGGAGGGCTAAATTCAATAATGAGTCACAAGGAAGCAGTGAATAACCATTTTTATCCGCAGCCTCAGCCAGCAGCAAAGCGTAATCGGCCTTGTCTTCCGGGGTCATACCGATCAGGGAAGAGATGGATTTCAATAATGAAAACGCACTGTCGGCATGTTCTTCCATCAAGTATCCTGCTTGCCGCAAAGCAGGATGTTCCGTGCGCTGCAAAGTACAGGAAAGACAAAGCCAACATAGAAGGCAAACAATACCCGGCTGTTTTATATAAACATACATGCAACTCTATTTTTATTCTCCGGCGACAAAGATACAGAAAACTCAGAACTTATATCCTACACCGGCCGATAAACTGACATTCCGCCCGAAAGGCCTCTTACGAAGAGAACATTTACCATCGATAGTGTAAATGAAATGCTCGGATTCCAATGAAACCCCGGCCCTTCCGCCGTAAGTAAAATGATCTGGAAAATCCTGATGCCACCAGCCCAAACTAGAATGCATTCCGTTGCCATAGGCGTAATCAATGGATTTATCCCTGCCAAACATAGCATAGGACAGATACGGTCCCGCATTGATGCGCAAATTCCATTTGTTATTTAAAGCAACATTATAAGAAGCAAGGATAGGAAGCTCCAAATTGAATTTACTAAAAAAGGAATCGGTACCAAGCCTTGTCTTGGATCTGAATTCTTCATAAGTAAATAATAATTGTGGCTGTACATACCATGAGTTTTTAACATGAACGTCATACATTCCTCCGGCATAACCGCCTAGGCTGAAGCGTGCATCCCTGGACAAAGATTTAGAAAAAAGTCCGCCTCCTACAATACCCCAGCTATTCTGTGCGGAAGCGGGAAGAATAAAGCAGGCTAAAAGCATGCAAAGTAGAATTTGTTTTATTTTCATCGGGTTTGTTGCTTAAGTTTAATAATGCAAAGTAAGGTATAAAGCCCTTTTCATGAAAATAAAACAGATAACATTTATCGCATATAAAACATTGATAATAAACAATATAACACTATTAAAGATAACATTCGGAGAAATTTCACTCCTATTGGGCATAGGGACAGGTCTAAAACCTGCCCCTACACAGCAAGAGAAAGAAATATCTTTTATTGCATGCAATTTATATTCCGCAACTTCCCTCTGAACCCATTCTGCACATCCCCTATCTGCCGCATGGGAAACACCAAAGTTTCCTGCATATACATCTTGTCCTTGCGTTTATGAGTATAGTTGTAAAACTGTTTGACACGTCCTTCCAAACGTTCCGCTTTCTCACCGTTTATGTAAAGAGTAGTACCTTTGTGGTCTCCCTCTATGCGTACCTTCGTCCATGCTCCGGCAGGCAGTGTAGCAGCATGGAATACAAACGTATAGCCGTCACGGCTGAAAGCCAGCTTTCCCTTATTTTCCCAATTGGCATATACGGTGGAATGAGGGCCTTTAAACAAAATACCGTTGATATTTTGTTCTTTGTCCGGATTTATTTCAAATTCTACCGCGTATGGATAGCCTATTTCCGGCAACATAGTGGCAATGCTGTCCGTACCGTTCAAAGACAGTTCTTCATTCTGCCCCGGAAAGACTACCTCACCCTGCACACGCCCCAGCAGGTTGATACCGGGAGCTTCAGGCATCTGTTTGCACAATTTCTCAAATTCTTCGTAAGAAACCATTTCATTCTTACCTCTCCACATTTTCTCGGCCAGTACCTGGGCGGCTGGGAATGTACGGAAATGCACATCCTGTTGTGACACACCGTTACCACAATGGTCATTCCATACGGCAAACATACCTCCCAACAGTCCCGGAGTTCCTTCAGGCAACTCTTCCTTAGGATTCACTTTACCCACACGCCATTGCTCATACAGCCATTTCGTGTCCAGGAAATCACGATAATATCCGGCAGCCGGAACAATATAAAGATAAGCATCACACGTATTGATAATCTTATATCCGTCTTTCAAAGAAGCATTAGGATCAATCCAATCGTATGACCAGGCATTAATAGTTACATTATCCGCTTTCACCGGAGTGTTTCCTTTCAACCAGCGCAGTGCTCCCCACATACGGACATTCTTCCCGTATTTCTCTACATACTTCAGATACCGGTCTGTAAAATAGCGGAATTTCTCAGCTTCCTTGGCATTGTACTCGTCTGTACCGATATGTACGTCGGGACCTATGAAAACCGGTTTCTCACCAGAAAGATACTCATCCAGCAAAGAATCTACAAAACGATAGGTTTCCTCCTTGTACAAATCCAAATGATCCATTCCATATTTATCACTGCCTATCTCGGGTTTATAATGTGTAAAGGCCAATGAATGAGCCGGAATATCAATCTCTGGAATCACATTCACACCATATTCCATGCCCAGACGTTGCAGGTCGGTGAATTCTTTCTTGGTATAAGAACCATCCTTGGCGGTCAGCCCCGGAAAACGCTCACTCTCCAGGCGGAAAGCAGCATAGGTCTTGTTCCAGTCGTTATCAAAGAACTGTACAAAACCATTGTCATTGAGATGAATCTGGAATTCATTCAGTTTATAGAACGATAGTATTTTGACATATTGCCGCAGGAAATCCATTGTGAAGAACTTACGGCCCACATCCAGCATGAAGCCACGACTGGGATATTGCGGCCAGTCACGGGCAACTCCTTTGGGCAACTGTCCTTTTTCATTATAAAGAATCTGCAACAAACTCCGGGTTCCCCAAAAGACTCCCTGACGAGCCGGTGCTTCAATACCGGCATAGCGTCCGGCAGTCAGCACATACCCTTCCTTTCCCAATTGTTTGTCGGGTTTCATCAATGAAAGATAAATATCATTCTTTCCCGGTTTCCCGGTCCTAATGGTGTAGTTCCAATCCAACAGGTCTTTCAAGTCCTGTGCCAGCACAGTCGCCACACTTTTCAGTGCCGCCTCATCGGCAGGAGCTACAACAATACTGCCTTCAGCAGGCAATACGAGTTTTCCACTTCCCCCCTTCCACTCTTGCAGGGCGGGAATTACTTTCGGACATGTTTCCTTGGCCGAAACACATAGACACAAGGCCAACATCCATAAGGTTAGTAGGTGTTTCATGATAATGATTAATGGTTAGTAATTAATGGTTAATGAAAAATGAAGGCATTTATTTGCCTTTTACTATCTTCTTGATATCATTCAGTTTATTCAATGCTTCAAGAGGGGTCAGATTATTGACATCCAAATTCAGAATCTCATCCCGTATCTGACTCAATACCGGATCATCCAACTGGAAGAAGCTGAGCTGCATTCCGCTCCGGCCGGACGCTATCTCAGCCGTAGGCTTGGCAATGCCCTGCTGGCGGTTGTCCGTTTCCAGTTGATGCAGAATATCATTGGCACGCTTCACAATACTTTTCGGCATACCTGCCATCTTTGCCACATGAATACCGAAAGAATGTTCGCTGCCGCCACGTTCCAGTTTGCGCAGAAAAATCACTTTATTATCTATCTCCTTCACAGATACATTATAATTCTTGATGCGCTTGAAAGATTTCTCCATCTCGTTCAACTCATGATAATGAGTGGCAAACAGTGTACGTGCCTTGGCTTTAGGATGCTCGTGAATATGCTCCACAATAGCCCAAGCAATGGAAATACCATCATAAGTGGAGGTTCCCCGTCCCAACTCATCAAACAGCACCAAACTGCGGCTAGAGAGGTTGTTCAAAATATTTGCCGCCTCATTCATTTCAACCATAAAGGTAGATTCGCCCACAGAGATGTTATCGCTGGCTCCCACACGGGTGAATATTTTATCCACCATACCGATCCGCGCACTTTCGGCAGGAACAAAACTACCCATCTGCGCCAACAAGGTAATCAGCGCAGTCTGGCGTAGCAAAGCCGACTTACCCGCCATATTGGGACCGGTAATGATAATGATTTGCTGGGTTTCCGAGTCCAGAAAGACATCATTGGCAATATACTTCTCCCCTACCGGAAGCTGCTTCTCGATGACAGGATGACGGCCTTGCCTGATGTCAATCACCTCACTGTCCTCCACAACAGGACGGATATAATTGTTCTCTTTCGCCACATTGGCAAAAGCCAGCAGACAATCCAATCGGGCAATCTGACTGGCATTAATCTGAATGGCTGGAATAAACTCTGCCAAAGCGACCACCAATTCGTTATAGAGCTTTGTTTCAAGCACTAAAATCTTATCTTCGGCCCCCAAGATCTTTTCTTCGTATTCTTTCAGTTCCTGAGTAATATAGCGTTCCGCATTCACCAGTGTCTGTTTACGGATCCAGTCGGCAGGTACCTTGTCCTTATGCGTGTTACGCACCTCAATATAGTAACCGAACACATTGTTATAAGCAATTTTCAAGCTGGGAATGCCGGTCAGCTCACTTTCACGTTGCTGTACTTTGAGCAGATAATCCTTGCCGGAAAAAGCTATCTGCCGTAGTTCATCCAGTTCTGCATTCACCCCGTCTGCTATCACACCACCTTTATTCACCAGCAAAGGAGGATCATTCTTAACCTCTTTCGCTATCTTTTCACGGATAGACAGACATAAATTCAGTTGTTCCCCAATACGGCGGAGACTCCCGTTATCCGCATTCAAACAGGCATTCTTAATCGGCTCGATGGCTTGCAAAGCTACTTTAAGTTGCACCACCTCGCGTGGAGAGATTCGTCCTACGGCAGCTTTCGAAACAATACGTTCCAAATCTCCTATCAGATGTAGTTTCTCTTCTATGAACTCTTTGAAATCCGGCTCGCGGAAGAAGTATTCCACTACATCCAGACGCTCATTGACAGGCTTCTCATCTTTCAACGGAAAGACTACCCAGCGTTTTAGCAGACGGGCTCCCATAGGACTGATAGTGCGGTCGATCACATCCAGCAGACTGGTTCCGCCCTCATTCATGCTACCTATGAGTTCCAAGCTCCGTACCGTGAATTTATCCAGCCGCACATAACGGTCTTCCTCTATACGGGAAAGAGAAGTAATATGACCGATCTGATAATGCTGCGTCATATTGAGGTATTGCAAAATAGCGCCCGAAGCTACAATACCATTCTTAAGGTGCTCCACCCCGAAACCTTTTAAATTCTTGGTCTCAAAGTGCTTCAACAGCTTCTCGCGTGAGGAACTTTCATTAAACACCCAGTCATCCAACTCAAAAGTAAAAAACTTGCTTCCGAAATTTCCTTCAAACATCCCCCGTTTACCACGTTCGAAAAGCACCTCTTTGGGGGCGAAATTATTTAATAACTTGTCTATATAGTCAAAAGGCCCCTCTGCGGTAAGGAATTCACCGGTAGAGATATCAAGGAAGGCCACACCACAACTAGCTTTCCCAAAATGAACGGCAGCCAGAAAATTATTTTCTTTGTAAGAAAGAACATTGTCATTGATGGCTACACCCGGGGTCACCAATTCGGTGATACCGCGCTTCACCAATTTCTTAGTCATCTTGGGATCTTCCAATTGGTCACAAATGGCCACCCGCTTGCCGGCACGTACCAGCTTGGGCAAATACGTGTCCAATGCATGGAAAGGAAAGCCGGCCATTTCTACGCTCTTTGCCTGTCCATTGGCCCGCTTGGTCAGCGTAATACCCAAAATCTCTGAGGCAACAATAGCGTCTTCTGAATAAGTTTCATAAAAATCCCCGCACCTGAATAGCATAATCGCATCGGGATGCTTTGCCTTCAACTCAAAAAACTGCTTCATCATCGGGGTTAAAACTACATCATTTGCCACTGTATCGTCCTTTCTTTTTTTAATTAATATTTCTCGCAAAGATAATAATTAGCAAATTTAATCTGAAACAGTAAAAGAAAAAAATTATATCTTTGTACTAGCTAAAAATACGGAAACAATGAAAGAAATAAAAGTAAACGAACTGACTGACAATCTGTTTGAGACAATCAGCAAGGAATGGATGTTGGTAACCGCCGGTACCAAAGACAAATTCAACACCATGACGGCAAACTGGGGAGGTGCAGGATTTCTATGGAACCGTCCGGTAGCCTTTATCTTTATCCGCCCCGAGCGTTATACATTCGACTTTATAGAGCAGAATGACTATCTCACTCTCTCTTTTCTAGGTGAAGAGCATAAAGAAATACATAAGATATGCGGTTCCAAATCGGGACGTGACATGGATAAAGTAAAAGCGACAGGACTATCTCCCTTGTTCACCGAGAACGGGAGCATTATTTTTGAGCAGGCGCGGCTGACTTTTGAATGCAAGAAATTGTATGCCGACCTGATCAAGCCCAGAAACTTTATCGACAAGAGCATTACAGACCGATGGTACGGGGAATCGCACGGTGGTTTTCACAAGATGTATGTGGTGGAAATTGTAAATGTGCTGCATCGTTAATCCCGGTAGTTTTCAAGAACACCCTACACATAGGGTGGTAGCAGTGGCAGCAGAAAATGAAACTTTAAGAGAAGAGCGTCACCAGAAATATTTGCAAACATTCACGCACGTACATGAACAACATACAGGACAATCGAATCCAAGTTCCAGCAACTTTGGATGCGATTGTCCTGTTTATATTTGCCTAAAAAGAAACTAATTTGGATCTTCTACGCAACGGATGAAGCAGGCGTCACTGTTATTTCCATTAAACACATTAGCCTCATATATTCTGTTAAAGTCAAATGTAAAATAATTAATATCCCAACCTACAGTCGTTCCCCATGTTCCTGTTCCAGTAACATCCTCTGTCCAATAAATAGCACCGGGCCGCATATAGAGGTCATAAAATAACGGAGCGGTAGATGCATCAGTATAGAATCCATTAGGATTCGTTGGGAATATCTGAGTTTGCCCGCAAGAATAACGCAGAACTCCATTTCCTTCTTTAGCTTTTCTATGACCATATCCGGAAGCCCCCACCGGAAGAAAGATATGATTACCCGTATTTCTATTATAAACAAAGCATCCACGTATTCCACGGTCTTTTATAGCACTTCCACCGAAGTAATATGCTTGATCTTCTTGATATCCGTATGCATCCACAATGTTTGTTTTGGGTTCCGTAGATTCATCCCCATAAAGCACACCATAACCTTGCGCAATCATTTCGTTTTCAAACAATGCCTCATAATCCTCTATTTGAGCAATACGAGTACTCGTCAAGTCAAGCCCCCAAGAAGCCTCTTTATTATTTGCAGGCTGATTTGTTATCTCCATCCACTTCTTGATTTCACCACCTACCAATTCATACCTATTCTGATTTGATACAGGATCAGGGAAATCCTTGGAGGTTACATCTATCATTGGAATCTTACTGGAATACTGATTCTTTGCAGCAATAGGCTGATCAAGATTTTTATATTTAAACAAAGAGCCTTCATCCAACGGATTAGAAGCTTCCCTATTCTTGCTGACCAGATTCGACACATGCCATGCCGGCTTGTCGGATAACAACTTCTGCGGCCGGTTTCCTTGGTGCACGAAAATAAGATGTTCGCAGGTATAATTATGATATTCCACACGCACTATCGCATTCCTATTGGGGGCATCCGCTGCTATTGTTCCATTAAAATTAATATCAAATTTAATATCCGAACCAGTAACACCATGTATAACCCCCTTTTCATCCTGACTTGTATTTTCTGTATCTGAAACAGAAAGACTGATAAATCCACGATTAGGATCTGTATAAGGGGGATCTCCTCTATCAGCCTCTGTTTGTGCATTTACAACATACGCTTTCCAAGGTCCTTCGGATGAAAAAGGAATAAACTCTGTTGCATTTTCCCTTGGCAATCGCAATAAAGTTACATGAAAAGGCTCATTTTTGTTATTGCTTCTATAAATGCCTTTGGGATTCACAAGTCTTCGTACTTGATATATATCGACAGTTTCTTCAAGTGTATGTTCTATGTCTGACACTTTTACCGTAGCGGTAATTTTAACTTTTGCATGCCGCTGATAAGCCACATACGGATTATTTCCTGTATAACCCGTTTTAATATGCATCTGTTTGGCGCGAGTATATAAAGGAATAGAAGCAAGTAAATGATCGTCATTTTCAGTTATACTGTAATTACCGTCTGCTTCCTCATGTGTTCCATTTCCCACTACATATTTACGAACTCCTTTATTTGTTGTCTCATAATAGTCCTTATTGCTACTGATATTTACCATTGCTCCTTCTGGTAGACCGGAGGGTACCTGATCCTTAGCATTCCCTTCTTGATTACAAGCTAGAACTCTGGCAGCAGTTTTACGAAGTGAAAGAAATCCATTCCATGGTTGATTTAGCGATGAGTTACTTGGATTTTCAGCATAATCATATTGTCTGGCATAATCCAACCCACCTTTCGCCAAAGGAAGTGTTCCATACGGTGCCCAATTATTCGTGAGAATCTCAGCTTTTAAAGACGTAAGTGTACCTCCTCCCGTATTAATCTTTACCGGAAGATTCATCGTACGGTTATAAAGATAAGAGATATAATAAGGATTCGGAACCTCGATACCCGGCTCCGGTTCTTCATACTCTATATGCCAGTCTGCATCATTGGCATATCCCTTGAACTTCAAAGTCAGTTTGTAGTGATGGTTACGCTCCGCATTATAATCGGTTATCACATCTTTTCCTAACATAAAGCGGTACTTGATAGGACCTCTACCCACTTTCTTATCATTGATAGAAACATAAAAAGCATCCACTTCTATATAGGTTCCGTATGGCTTGGCATCTTTCCATGCTTCATTGTTCTCTTGACCTCCGTTAGGATAGGTCGGTTCGGTCTTATTAAGGGTATTTGCAACCACCTGACGTTTATCACTAGGAGTACCTTCTTTACCCTTACCCTGCATATTCTCATAAAAATAAAGAGCGTTGGTAATTTCGGTATGCACATCCGCCAACTTTTTGGGATGATATGCGTTTTCACCCTGTTCTTTACTGCCGAATAGAGGTTTCCCCTTCGTAATACGGGCTTCGTATGTTTCCTTAAAATCACTTATAGTCGGCTCGGTGTCACCTTCATAATATTTTATGGTTTCACCATTTTTTATCAAATCAAGCTTTACTCCTTCGTCCCTATCCTTCGGTTGATAGTTTTCCGGAACTGCAGGATTATCCTGTCCCAGACAACAATTCTGCGGGATGTCCTTTATGGTCACCGATTTCAAATAAATGAAATCCCCCTCTCCCAGTTTTCTGCCATCGTATGCC
>OLJB01001386.1_pt1 | contig 11888 bp, 10 predicted proteins | sample 1601391 | NCBI WGS metagenome assembly OLJB01 (sample SAMN01915215, study PRJEB22387) | human gut metagenome | isolation source: stool | host: Homo sapiens | place: USA | reverse complement strand
ATATGGGATCATCTCCAAAATTTCAGCCATCCTGAAGAGTTCGAGAAATGCAGTTGCTTTTCCCGGCGTCCTGTTTTTTCCGAGTTCTCATTGCCGCGCGAGAAATGCACCTTGTTTTTCAAGCCGCTGTAAGTCAGTCTATTATAAAATGCCGTGCATTTCACAGCGTCTCAAAGTCACCCGAGAAAAGCACCGCGTTTTGTACTCTCCTGATAATCAGACAACTGAAAAACGACCTGCATTTCCCGCAGGTGAACCGTTATGCGGCAATTATCGGGCACCTGCAAAGTCCCATGGTCCACCTCCCGCATCACCTTCCCGTCATCTTGCGCATCTGGACTTTGTTTTAAGGATTAAACCGCTGAACAGTGTTTGTTGTGTTGCACGGATGTCTCAAGTTCAGATCAAGGACGGACTGACTGGGTCTGTTGCGAATTTATAAGCATAATCGTTGTCTGGAGTGTGTCCTGAGGATGGCAGGATGCTTGCTTTTTAAGGCGCTGCCGTAAACCGTCTGAAATCGCTCACGGTAGGGGCTGAATGTATGTGTCTGACGACAACGGAGCTGACTGGAACGTTTCCTGCCTGACAAAATCTCGAAGAGCGCATATGGTCAAATCCTTCTCGGGATAGACTTTGTTCTCAATATTGTCCTTCTGTACTACCGGGAAAAGTAGGTGGCTCGGGCTGCTTCAATATCATGGAGGTGGAGACGGGCATAGTCTTTTGGGACAACCGGAAAGTCATGTGACAATGTTGTCGTACCCAAGGTCGGCGAGAAAAACAAAAGCAGCCACAGAGACTGTAACTGCTTGATATTCTGTCGGGGTAAAAGGACTCGAACCTTCGACCCCCTGCTCCCAAAGCAGGTGCGCTAGCCAACTGCGCCACACCCCGAATATGTGGGTGCAAATATAAGGCATTATTTGTAATAATTTCAGTTTCTTTTTAGAATTCATAACTAAATTTGTAATGTTTTTTAGAGGATACTGTCATGAAATTGCTTATAGTTGAGGATGATCCGTCACTCAGGGAACTGATGCGAAGGGCCTTGGCAGAGGAAAGGTACGTGGTGGAGACCGCATCGGACTTCGCGGAGGCCGACGCAAAGATCTCAGGGTATACTTATGACTGCATACTGCTGGATATCATGCTGCCCGGCGGAAGCGGCCTGAAGCTGCTGGATCACATAAAGGAACTGCATAAGAGGGAGAACGTAATCATCATCTCGGCCAAGGACTCTCTGGACGACAAGGTCTATGGCCTGGAGAAAGGAGCGGATGACTACCTGCCCAAGCCGTTCCACATGGCGGAGCTCAAGGCGCGTATCCGCAGTGTCCTCAGACGTGGCCGGAGCGGAGGCAATCTGGCTATTGAATACGGGAATGTCCATCTTCAGCCCGACAACGGACTTGTGGAGATAGACGGCAAGTCTGTAGAACTGCTGAAGAAGGAGTTCGATATCCTGCTTTACTTCATGCAGCGTCCCAATCATATTGTAGACAAGTCTGTGCTGGCCGAGGCGGTCTGGGGCGATCATGCCGACCAGGCTGATGATTTCCATTTCGTCTATGCGCAGATGAAGAATCTGAGGAAGAAGCTGCAGGCGGCCGGAGCGGATATAGAGATAAAGGCTGCCTACGGTTTCGGGTACAAACTGGTGGAATTACCGCAACAGCAGGAAGAATGAAGCTCATTTACCGCATAACTCTCAGGCTTGCCCTGGTTCTGCTGCCTCTGATGGCCGCTTGGGCCGCGCTTTTCTATTTCAAGATGATGGACGATGTCAACGATGAGACGGATGACTCTCTTGACCTGTTTACCGAGCTGGTCATAGAAAGGGCTCTTTCGGGCAATGAGCTGCCGGCCAATGAAGGAACCAATATCATGTACGATATCATTCCGGTAGGGGAGCAGTTCGCACGGGATTATCCTCAGATACGCTACTACTACAGCGAGCAGTATTTTCCTCTGATAGGGTATGAGCCTTCCCGCGTGCTGACCACTGTCTTCATGATGGATGACGGGGAGTATTATCTGTTGAAGGTGTATACTCCTACTATAGACAAGCAGGAACTGATGCGCTCTACGCTGGTGTGGATAGTGGCCCTGTATGTTCTCCTGCTATTGACGGTCATGCTGGTCACCGTGCTGGTTTTCTACCGCAACATGAGGCCGTTTTACAAGCTGTTGGGCTGGCTTGACAGGTTCAGGATAGGCGGCGGAAACCCTCCATTGGACAATCCGACAGACATCACCGAGTTCCGGAAACTCAATACGGCCGCCGAGCAGGCACTCAGCCGTTATCAGAAGGCTTTTGAGGCGCAGAAGGAATTTATAGGCAATGCCTCGCATGAGCTGCAGACTCCGTTGGCGGTGATCGGCAACCGGGTGGAGTGGCTTATAGACAATACAGAGCTTACCAGGAAGCAGATGGAGGAACTGATGGGCATACAGCGCACTTTGGGCTCTGTGGTGAGACTCAACCGTACTCTGCTCATGCTTACGAAAATAGACAACGGACAATTCCCGGAGAAGACCCTTGTCTGCATTCCGAAGGTGGTCCAGGAGAGTGTGGAGATATTCTCGGAGATATACGAGGACAAGGAAATAGAAGTGGATTTCCCGATGCCGGAGAGCAATCTGGAGGTGGAGATGAACGAGTCGCTGGCATCAGCTTTAGTAAACAATCTGCTGAAGAATGCCTTTATATATACTCCCGCTCAAGGACGCATATGTGTCAGAATCTCAGGACGTACCTTGGAAATATCCAATACTGGCCAGACTCCGCTGGATGCAGAGCACATCTTCGAGCGTTTCTACAAGAGCGGTGGCCGGGAGGGGGCGCTTGGACTCGGACTTGCTATTGTCGGGGCTATTCAGAGGTACTGTAATCTGGAGGTCCGGTACTCTTTTGAGGAGAAAATGCATAAATTTTCCGTAAAATGGCCGAAATTTTAAATTCATTTCAGAATCGAGGACAATCTTTGCATTGCGAAAATAAAACAGACAGTAATAATTATTAAAAAAAGCAAAACAATGAAAAAGATTATGTTCATAGCAGTGTCCGTGCTGCTTCTTTCAGTGACTGCCGCACATGCGGACAATGACCGTCCCATTCAGTTCAACCAGCTTCCTGCAGCGGCCCAGGAGTTTATAAACACCTACTTCTCAGATCAGAAGGTATCCTTCGCCAAGGAGGAGCGCGATTTCATGGAAGTCCGCTATGAGGTGATGTTCACCAACTCTATCAAGATAGAGTTCTATAAGGACGGACAGTGGAAAGAGGTGGACTGCAAGTACTCGGTCCTTCCTGATGGTGTGGTGCCCGAGCAGATTGCGACCTATGTGGACACCAATTTTCCCGGAGTGCATATCCACTCCATCGACCGTGGCCGCCGTGATGTGGAGGTGAGTCTGACCAACGGCCTTGAGCTCACTTTCGATTTGAATTACAATCTCATCGACATGGATGACTAAGCGCGTCCCGTTTTTTGCAGGGTGTGTCACATAAATGTGCATGCCGCATTAATTCAGTGAAATCAACAAAAACAAAAATTATGAAGTATTTAAAACTTATTGTATCAGGGTGTATTTTGTCTCTTATGGTTATTACAACCTCCTGCAATAAGCAGGGTCCGGAAGGTGGTATCAACGACGAATTGAGGAATGAACTGCAGGCAGCTCTTCTGGAGAAGTATCCGGACGCCCAGGATGTCGTGTGGTCGGAGAAAAGCGGTTATTATGTAGCGGACTTTACCGCTGCCGTAGTTAAGGCGGATTCGGACCGTGTGCGTTATTCGGCCTGGTTCGACTCGCGCTGTGACTGGCAGATGACGGAGACGGACATCCCGTTTGATATGCTCCCCGAGACGGTGAAGACTTCTTTCGCCGCGGGCGAATATGCCGACTGGCGCATAGATGACGTGGATATGTTGCTCAGAAACGGGGTGGAGCTTATCTATATCATAGAGGTGGAGGGCACCAATGCAGACGGTGTCATGCAGGAAGTGGACCTTTATTATTCCGAGGACGGGGTGCTGGTGAAGACGGTGGTCGATGCTGAGAAAGATTATGACTATGACGACTATATCCCAGACAATCCTGCTCAGGGTATCTTTGAGTTCATCGAGACCCGTTATCCCGGTTCGCGTATAGTGGAGATAGATGTCGAGGACGGAATGACCGAGGTGGAGATCATCGATGGCCGCGTGTGCAGGGAACTGCTGTTCGACAGGTCCGAGAACTGGCTGTATACCAAGACGGAGGTCCGCGTCAATGATGTGCCGGCAGAGATAATGGCGGCCCTGGAGAGCTCCGAGTACGGAGAGTACTGGATTGATGATGTGGACTTCTATCAGACTCCCCAGGAGGAGTTCTACCGCTTCGACCTGGAGTACAGGGATGATGATATCAAGGTGGACGTATTTGCTGACGGGACAGTCCGTGTAGTTGAAGGCGGAGACAACTGGGGAGGCAACGGCGGCGGTCCTGCCGTGGACGGTGATGTCGCCGCTTTGATCGAGCAGATGTATCCTGGTGCCCGTATCCAGGAGAGAGACTGGGATGACGGTTATCTGGAGGTGGAGATATGGCACGACGGCAGGGAGAAGAATGTGTATTTCAACGGTGCAGGTGAATGGGTATGGACAGAGTGGGATGTGCGCCGCTCCGAACTGCCCGATGCAGTGCTCAGCACTCTCAATGCCGAATATCCGGGGGCGGAGATCGATGATGTGAAATATGTGGAGACACCTTCCGCTGAGTTCTATCTCATCGAACTGGAAGACCGCCGCGACGATGATATCACGGTCAGAATATCCCCTGACGGCACACTTCTTTAGACTTTAAATTAGAGTCACCGACAGTTTCAGATAATGCGGAGAGTCCGGCCACATCTTTCTGGTCGGACTCTCTTTTACCAGTTATCGAATAATCCGAATCACAAAGAATGGAAACCTGGATTAAATCAAGACTGCTGCCTTCCACCGGTCTGAGCAGCAGAACCGGCAGAAGGAGCAGTCTCAATATCAGGGAGTGGCGTTTGGCGCTCATGCGATGCGCTACTGCTCCCTGGCGATGTTCTCGCGCATGTCAGTGTCGGCCTGGATGTTCTTGATGCGGTAATAGTCCATGATGCCGAGGTTGCCGGAGCGGAAAGCATCAGCCATGGCAAGGGGAATCTCCCTCTCGGCCTCAATGACCTTGGCGCGGGCCTCCTGTGCCTTGGCTTTCATCTCCTGTTCCTGTGCCACGGCCATGGCGCGACGCTCCTCTGCGCGGGCCTGTGCGATGTTCTTGTCGGCGTTGGCCTGGTCTATCTGCAGGACGGCTCCGATATTCTTTCCGATGTCGATGTCGGCTATGTCTATGGAAAGTATCTCGAAGGCGGTACCTGCATCGAGGCCCTTTGCCAGCACGACTTTGGATATGGAGTCAGGATGTTCCAGTACGTCCTTGTGGGACTCGGATGCTCCGATGCTGGATACTATGCCTTCGCCGACGCGGGCCAGGACGGTCTCCTCTCCGGCTCCTCCGACCAGCTGCTTGATATTGGCACGGACAGTTACCCTGGCCTTGGCGATCATCTGTATGCCGTCCTTGGCTACTGCCGTTACGGGCGGGGTGTTGATGACCTTGGGATTGACCGACATCTGCACAGCCTCGAATACATCGCGTCCAGCAAGATCGATGGCTGCGGCCATCTTGAAGTCAAGGTTGATGTTGGCCTTGTCGGCTGAGATGAGCGCATTGACTACATTGGGAACATTGCCTTTGGCAAGATAGTGCGCCTCAAGTGCGTTCGCGTCCAGTCTGAGTCCGGCTTTTGTTCCTGTGACCATAGCCATGACGATGGTGCTCGGAGGGACTTTTCTCCATCTCATGAGGACCAGTTGGATCAGGGAGATCCTGACTCCGGATATCAGAGCCTGGAACCATAAGGTAACCGGGAAGAACCACAGGAGGATAATCAGGGCTACTATGGCCACAGCTATCCAGATAATAACTACTCCTATTGAAGAAATCATAATTGAAAATAACAGTTATAGTGATTTGACATATATTTTGTTGTCATCTATGAGCGTGACCGTGACTTTCTGTCCGGACTCTATGATGCCGTTGCGGACGGTGCATTCTGCCGTGATGTCGCCGAAAAGGACTTTGCCCATTGGATTCAGTCTGGTGACAGAGATTCCCTCCATGCCTTCCCGGATACCTTTGTCGGCGGGCGTGCTGTCGGTCCTGCTGTCTATCTCGGTGTGCAGGGATAGCCGTTTCCAGGTCTTTGATCTCATGGACAGCACAGTGCAAAGAGCGGCCAGCAGGACGTTGGCGGCTACTGTGATGAAACCGGCTGTCTGTCCGTAATCACTGAACGCGAACCAGCATGAGGCTGCAAGTGAGACAAGGCCGAGTATACCGGTGACGAATATGCCCGGAATGAGAAGAATCTCTGCGATAATCAGAAGTATTCCTATGATAGAAAGAGATATGATAAGTGCCATGCTTATAGCTTGATGTTTTCTATGGATATATCAGTGATTCCTGCCCCGGCAAGGACGGACAATAGCTCGTCGGCCTCCTCTCTGCTCTTGAACGGTCCTACTGCGAACAATTTGCCTTCGTCATCGGAAGACTGGGAGATGTCCTTTTTGCAGGATTTCTGGATCAGGCTTAAGACGTTTGCCGGAAGGCTGTCGCTGTAGCCTCTGAGGACCACCTGGAAAAGCATGTTTTCATTCTGGTCCTGCTGCCTGGCCCGCATCTGAGCCGCCTGCCCGGATACCGTCTTTCTGATTTTACCTTCCTGTGCCTTGGCCGTTTTCATGTCTATGCTTCTGCCATTCTTGAACGCTATGACGAAAGCGTCGGGAAATCCGTTCTTCTTTACTTTGTCGAGACTGGCAGCGGCCTCTTTGAAGGTTCTGAACAGGCCTACTGTGTGAAGGTATTTCCCCGATGCGAGTCTGCTTACGAATACCGGACTCATGCCCCTTATGTCTCTTATGGATGCGTGGGTGGACAGGACTGCGAACTGTATCTGGTATACGATGCCTTCAGGAAGTGTCCGGTCCTCGACGAACTGGCCTTTGTCCCTGCCCAGTATCCTGAATGTGTAATCGAATTCCGGCTCCGGCGTCTCAACAGTGAGAAACGGAATCTTTCCCGGACTGTGTTTCCGGAATACGTATTCTTTTTCTTTCTTTGCCTGAGGCTTGGGCTCCACGGTACGGTACTCATTCTCATCATACACTTCGGGAATGATACCTTCAGTAAGGAACTGTAGTTCCATCTGTCTTACTGTAGCAGAGACATCGTCGATTTTCTTCTTGATGTCCAGGGATTCCTGTTCCAGATCACGGATGATGCCGGCCAGAAACTCTCTGTCGTTTCCGGATGCCGTCTCGTATATCCTGCGGCTTTCCTCTATCTTGTCGATGCGTGATTTCTGCTCGTCCTGCAGTCTGCGCAGATTGTGGATAAGTCTGGAATAGCTCTCGGTCCCTGCTGAATGTTCCTTATAGTCCGTGCCTGCATCGTCCTCATGGCCTGATACGGTACCTGTATTGTCATCAGGTCTGTCCGGTGGAAATGAGGCAAGTACTTCCGGACTCTCGTCCGGCCTTAAGGGAGACTTGACGGCTGTGGCCGTATATTTTGAGACGTATATCCTCACGGAGTCTCCGGCGGTCTCCCGGTTGGATACGGTTATGGAATACTTCCCGTCATTGCTGTTGAGGAACAGGATGTCGTCTCCGGTGGACGAAAACGGAAAGCCCAGGTTCTCAGGTGTGCTCCAGTCTTCCGCCGTCTCGTCCCACTTGGAATAGAAAAGGTCGTATCCTCCCATGCCGGGCATTCCGTCGGACGCGAAATACAGTGTACGTCCGTCCTGGCTGAGGATGGGGAAAATGTCGTTCTTGCCGGAGAATATGTTGGCACTGAGGAGTTCAGGTACAGACCATAGGGTGCTGTCTTTCTTTACGGAGATGTATATGCTCCATCTTCCGTACTCATCAGGTGCGGAGAATATTACGGAGTCCCTGTCAGGTGGGAAATACATGGCTGTATAGTACTGGTGCTGTCCTCCCTGCTCGGTTCTGACAAACGGATTCGGTACTGTAATCCAGCTCTTGTCTTTAAGGTCGTCAAGGTAGAGATAGAAGTCCTTTATGCTGAACATGTCGGATGCGATACCTGAGATGTGCGATACGTACTGCATCATGTTCAGGCCGTTCTGGCACTGGACAATCTTGTCCATGATGGACAGTGCGGCAAGTGAGTCGGATGTATTGTCAAGTGCTTTCCGATAGAGCTTCTCGGCTTCGGCGAACTTATATCCGGTATGGAGTATGCCGGCCTTCATCAGATCCTGGTCTGCCCTGTTGCCTGTCTGCTGTCCCGACGCAGGCAGGCACAGCAGACAAACTGCTGATAATGTCAATAATTGTTTAATAAAGGCAGTCATGTCTGAATTTTATTGAACAAAATTACTAAATACTTTACAAATAAGAAAAAAATAGTACTTTTGTACCCTCATTTTTATGCAAACTATAAACTGTGTTTTTAGAAAGTTTAAAAAAGAATTGATATGCAAAGTAAAGGTGCCATTTCTCTATTGGCGGTATTGATTGCTCTGGCCTGCCTGTATCAGCTCTCTTTTACAGCCGTTTCTGCCATCCAGCAGAATAAAGCTGACAAGTTCGCTGAAGCGGCGGTCATGGCAGAGCAGCAGAAACCCTCTTTCGCAGAGGTGTCGGATCTGGACAAGGCCTATTATCTGGATTCGATTAGAAAAGAAAGGAACAGGTATTATATCGACTCTGTAAGTGCCGAGAAGATATATCTCGGTTATACTTACAAGGAGGTGCAGGAGAAGGAGATTAATTTAGGTCTTGACCTCAAGGGAGGTATGAATGTCATGCTTGAAGTCCAGCTGAGTGACCTTGTAAGGGCCTTGTCCAACTACAACACCTCTCCCGAGTTCGAGCAGGCGCTTGCTTTGGCCAAAGAAAGGGAAAGGGCAACCGGCGGAAATACTGACTTCATCACCCTTTTTCACGAGGCGTGGAATGAGGTGGCCCCCAATCAGAGACTTTCGCAGATATTCGGAACAATCGATCTCCGGGACAGGATCAACGCCCAGAGCACAAATGAAGATGTTATCAACGTTCTCCACGAGCAGGCAGAAAGTGCTGTCGCCAACTCGTTCAATGTGCTGCGTAACCGTATAGACCGTTTCGGAGTGACATCGCCCAATATCCAGAGACTCGGAAATTCCAGCCGTATACTGGTGGAGCTTCCCGGTGTCAAGGAGCCGGAGCGCGTCCGCAAGCTTCTTCAGGGAACGGCATCTCTGGAATTCTGGACAACCTACGAGAATCCTGAGGTGTTCCGCTATCTTCAGGAAGTGAATACCATAATCAGGGATATTGAGGCTGACAATGAGGCAGCCGCGTCAGACGCCGCTCCTGTTATGGAAGCCGAGCGTAAGGCCGCAGCTGAGGGCTCCGCATCCGACGAGCTTGTGGCCGAGCTGGCTCAGCAGGAGGATTCGATCTCTGCCGACGAGCTCAACTACGCCAGGAACAATCCGTTCTTCTATGCCCTGAATCCTTCTTATTATAATGGTCAGCTGATGCCCGGTCCGGTTATCGGTACAGCGCACTACAGGGATACAGCCAAGATCAATAACTGGCTCAGGCTTCCTCAGGTAAAGGCGGCCCTTCCTGCCGACCTCGTTCCAATGTGGGAAGTGAAGCCGGCTCCCGAGTATCCCGGCGGCAATTATTACCGTCTTATAGCCATAAAGGTGAATACCCGTGACGGCAAGGCTCCTCTTGACGGAGGAGTGGTTTCCGATGCGCGTGTGGCCTATAATAATATGGGCGGACAGCCTGAGGTCGACATGGCCATGAACTCAGAGGGAGCCCAGACCTGGGCCCGTCTGACAGCCGACAACATCGGCAGGAGCATAGCCATTGTGCTTGACGGTATGGTGTACTCGTTCCCCCGTGTCAATACGGAGATCACCGGAGGCCGTTCCGTTATCTCCGGCAGTTTCACCATCGAGGAGGCTACCGACCTTGCTAACGTGCTCAACTCCGGTAAGCTGCCCGCTCCCGCGACTATCGTTCAGGAGCAGGTGGTAGGCCCCTCACTCGGTAGCGCTTCCATCCAGGCAGGTATGATTTCCTTCGCAATCGCTTTCCTGTGCGTTCTGCTTTATATGATAATCTTCTATAAGGGCGCAGGTCTGGCAGCTGACGCCGCTCTGTTGTGCAACGTGCTCTTCCTTTTCGGAGCACTCGCGTCATTCGGAGCCGTCCTCACCCTTCCCGGTATCGCCGGTCTGGTGCTGACATTGGGTATGGCGGTGGATGCCAACGTGATTATCTACGAGCGCGTCAAGGAGGAACTCCGTGCCGGCAAGGCTCTCCGTCTTGCGGTGTCAGAAGGTTACAAGCATGCCTATTCGGCCATCATTGACGGTAACCTGACCACCATCATCACCGGTCTGGTGCTCTTCTTCTTCGGTTCCGGCCCGGTACAGGGTTTTGCGACCACTTTGGTTATCGGTCTGATTACCTCCATGCTGACATCCATTTTCATCTCAAGACTTATCTTCGAGGCAAGACTCAGCCGCGGCAAGAACATATCGTTCTACACCAAGTTCTCCAAGGACTTCCTGCAGCATACGCATGTTGATTTTGTAAAGATACGTAAATATGCATACATTATTTCCATCGTACTGGTTCTGATAAGTGTCGGCTCCATCATCTTCAAGGGCTTCACCTACGGAGTAGACTTTACCGGAGGCCGTACATACGTTGTGCGTTTTGACCAGGATGTGGCTGCAGAGGACATCAGGGAAGCTGTTCTGAACAAATTCGAGGAAGGTGTCGAGGTCAAGCAGTTCGGCGGTGCCAGCCAGATGAAAATCACCACTACGTACATGATCGATGACCAGAATACCGAAACTGACGCGATTGTGGACAATATGCTGTATGAGGCACTCAAGGATTATTTCGTCAATCCTATCACATATGACCAGTTTATCTCGACACTGGAGAATCCTAACGGTATCATCCAGTCCGACAAGGTAGGTCCTACCATAGCCAACGACATGAAGCGTGACTCATTGATAGCAGTGGCCATAGCGCTCTTTGCGATCTTCGCTTACATCGCTGTCCGCTTCAAAGGCTGGACATGGGGTCTCGGCGGTGTTGTCTCCACTGCGCATGACGCCATTCTCACAGTCGGCTTCTTCTCACTGTTTACCGGAGTGCTGCCGTTCACCCTTGACGTGGACCAGACATTTATCGCCGCAGTACTGACGATTGTCGGTTACTCCATCAACGACAGCGTGATCATCTTCGACAGGATCCGTGAGTACCGCAAGCTCTATCCCAAGCGCGAGCTTTACCAGAATATCAACGACGCCATCAACAGTACTCTGGCCCGTACCGTCAACACGTCCGGTACCACATTCATCGTGATGCTTGCCATCGCCATCTTCGGAGGCGAGGTGATCAGGGGCTTCGCAGTCGCATTGCTTGTCGGTATCCTGGTCGGAACTTACTCTTCAGTGTTCGTAGGTACTCCTATCATGTACGACCTGTCACTGCGCAAGGCCCGCAAGGAAGCCAAGAAGCTCCAGGCAGCCGGCAGCAAGAAGTAAGACCTTTCTTAATGAACGGATCGCTGGCTGTACAGCATAGCTAAAAGTTCCCATGATGAGTTTTAGGCTTGTCATGGGAATTTTTATTGGGATTTTCACTACCTTTAAGGCATGAAAAGGCATATCGGTCTTATCTCGGTATTGACTGTCCTGGCCGCAGCGGACTCGCTCATGATGACAGACCCGCAGGCCGCCCTCGACACCA
>OLJB01001370.1_pt1 | contig 11982 bp, 7 predicted proteins | sample 1601391 | NCBI WGS metagenome assembly OLJB01 (sample SAMN01915215, study PRJEB22387) | human gut metagenome | isolation source: stool | host: Homo sapiens | place: USA | reverse complement strand
CGTGCTGGGAGGCGAGCGAGAGTTCGGTCTCGGCGACGTGTTTCGACTTTTTCGAGAAGATGAGCGTCAGCACCATGATGATGCCCGAGGCGAGCAGGATCGGGAAGTTGGCCCGGGCCGGGTTGGCCAGGTCGCCCATCATGATCGATTCGCTGCCGGCCTCGCGGGCGATCTGCCAGGCGTCGTAACCGGCCAGGGGCACGCCGATGAAGTTCACCAGGTCGTTGCCGGCGAAGGCCAGGGCCAGGGCGAAGGTGCCCGAGAGGATCGTAATGCGGAGAATGTTGATCCGGAAGCGCTGGATGATGAAGAGCAGCAGCGAGCATCCGACCCAGCAGAAGAAGAGCGACGCGAGCAGGTTCTCGTCGATCATGCGGATGAACTCATGCCCGGCGAGGATCGACTTGAGCCCCTTGAAGACAGCGAAGTAGACGATCGCCGTGAGCGAGGCGCCGCACCAGACGGCCCCGTAGCGGCGCAGGTAGACCGTATAGCGGAACGAGAAGATCAGGCGCGAGATGTACATCACGACCGTGCCGCACGTGAAGGCGATGACCACCGAGAGCAGAATCGCCGAGACGATACCCATGGCCCGCGACGTGTTGATGAATTCGCCCAGTGCGGAGGTCCCCAGCGCCGGGTCGTTCGAGATTTTGTAGATGGAGACGGCGATGGCCGAGCCCAGCAGACAGAAAATCAGCGAAACGGTGGTCGAGGTGGGCAGACCCCACGAGTTGTAGAGGTCGAGCAGGATGACGTTGGCGAACATGACGCCCAGATAGAGGGTCATCACCTCCTGGAAGGTGAATCGTCCGGGGTCGAACATGCCGCTGCGGGCCACCTCCATCATGCCGCTCGAGGTGAGGACTCCGATGATGATGCCGACGGAGGCCACCGTGAGAATCGTTTTCATCGAGGCGGCTTTCGACCCGATGGCGGAGTTGAGGAAGTTGACGGCGTCGTTCGTCACGCCGACAAAGAGGCCGGAGACAGCGAGAATCCCGAGAATGACGATGATGACGGTGTAGATTTCGCTCATGAGAGGTCCTTGATTGTTTGGACAAAATTACGCCAAATTTTTCGCCGAAACGACCTCTTCATGGATTGTTAACGTTAACTTAACGCTCGGCCGGCTCAACGAAAAGAGCCGCGACGCTGGTGCATCGCGGCTCGTCGTTGCAGAGGCGGAGCAGGCTCCGCCGCAGGGTCAATCCTCGTCGGTGTCGGTGTAGGCCTTCAGCAGCTTCTCCTGCACGTCGGCGGGCACCTGTTCGTAGGAGGCGAACTTCATCGAGTAGGTTGCCGAACCCGACGTGAGCGACGAGAGCGAGGTCGAGTAGCGGTAGAGCTCGGCCAGAGGCACCGATGCGTTCAGGCGGTCGAAGCCCTTGTCGGACTCCATGCCCAGAATCATGGCGCGGCGGTTCTGCAGGTCGCTCATCACGGCGCCCATGTATTCGCTCGGCACGAGAATCTCGACGTTGTAGATGGGCTCCATGATTTTGGGCCCGGCGTTGCGGAAGGCCTCCTTGAAGGCGTTGCGCGCCGCCAGCTTGAACGAGATTTCGTTCGAGTCCACCGGGTGCATCTTGCCGTCGTAGATGACCACGCGGATGTCGCGGGCGTAGGAGCCCGTCAGCGGGCCCTCGTCCATCTTCTCCATGATACCCTTCAGGATGGCGGGCATGAAGCGCGCGTCGATGGCGCCGCCGACGATGGCCGAGTAGAACTGCAGCTTGCCGCCCCACGGGAGGTCGTACTCCTCCTTGGTCTTGACGTTGACGGTCATCTCGCCCTTGCCGGGAATCTTGTAGTTCTTCGGTTCGGGCATCCCCTCGTAGTAGGGTTCGATAATCATGTGCACCTCGCCGAACTGGCCCGCGCCGCCCGACTGCTTCTTGTGGCGGTAGTCGGCCTGGGCGACCTTGGTGATGGTCTCGCGGTATGGGATGCGCGGCGCGATGTAGTCGTAGGCAATCTTGTTGTCGGCGGCGATGCGCGTGCGCAGGATGTTCAGATGGTGCTCGCCCTGACCCTGGACGATGGTCTGCTTGAGCTCCTTGGAGTACTCGACCAGGATGGTGGGGTCCTCGTACTTGGCGTCGGCGAGCAGCTTGCCGAGCTTCTCCTCGTCGGCCTGCTCCTTGCACTTCACGGCGGCGCGGTAGCGCGGCTCGGGGAAGACAATCGGCTCGACGGTGACGGGTGCGGCGGCTGCCGCGAGGGTGTCGTTCGTGCGCGTGCCCTTGAGCTTGACCGTGCAGCCGATGTCGCCGGCCGAGAGCTCGGTCACCTTGATGCGGTTCTTGCCCGCCACGGCGAAGAGCTGCGAGAGCTTCTCCTTGTTGCCCGTGCGGGTGTTGACGAGCTCGCACCCCTCGGTGAGCTTGCCGCGGATGACGCGGAAGTAGCTGATTTCACCGATGTGCTGCTCAATCTGGCTCTTGAAGACGAAGGCCACGGCGGGCTGCGTCTCGTCGGCGGCGAGCTCCTCGCCCTCGGTCGTGAGGAACTTGGGGGCCTTGAGCGGGCCGGGGGCCACGTTGATGATGAACTCCATCAGACGCTTCGTGCCGATGTCGTAGCGGCCCGAGGTGCAGAAGATGGGCATCACCTCGCGGCGGGCCAGACCAATCTTCAGACCCGAGCGGATGTCGTCCTGCGTGAGCGTACCCTTGTCGAAGTAGAGCTCCATGAGCGCCTCGTCGTGCTCGGCGGCCATCTCGACGAGCTCCTTGTTGAGCATCTGAGCCTTTTCGAGCTCCTCGGCCGGGATTTCGAGCTCCTCGCGGTGTCCGTCGTGGTCCTTGAAGCGGTACATCTTCATCAGCAGCACGTCGATGAAGGCGTTGAACTCGGGACCCTGGTTCACGGGATACTGTACGATGACGGGTTTCACGCGCGAGGCGGCCTTGATGGATTCGTAGGCGGCTTCGAAGTTGGCCTTGTCGGCATCGAGCTGGTTGATGACGCCGATGACGGGTTTGTTGAGGATGCGGGCGTAGCGGGCCTGGATTTCGCTGCCGACCTCCCAGCCGTTCTGGGCATTGAAGAGGAATACGCCGACGTCGCCCACCTTGAAGGCCGAGAAGAGGCTGCCGCAGAAGTCGTCCGACCCGGGGCAGTCGATGATGTTGAGCTTGCGCTCCATGAATTCCGTAAAGAGGATGGTGGAGTAAATCGAGCGTTTGTATTCGTGCTCGATGTCCGTATTGTCCGAGAGCGTGTTGTTCGTCTCGATACTACCCCTGCGGTCGATGACCTTACCCTCATAAGCCATCGCTTCGGCAAGGGTAGTCTTACCCGAGCCGGGCGCGCCGATGAGAACGATGTTCTTGATTTCCTTTGCTGAATAGTTTTTCATATCCCGTGAAAGTTTTAAGGTTGTTTTCGGTTGCTGCCGCGCCGTCGTGCGCCGGTCCTCGGCAGAGGACTTCCGGCGTATCGCTGCCGTGCGTATCGCTGCCCTCTGTTTCGCTGCCGTGCGATGCGATGCGGTCCGGGCGGAGGCGGTGCGGGGCTTCGGCGACCGGGAATGTCGTTTTAGCCGACTATAAATATACAAAAAAATCGGGATAACCAAACGTCGGCGGCGAAAAAAGGGGCTCCGCAGCGCCGGAAAGGCGCCGGAAAAGGGGCAGAAAAGGGGTGGATGCGGGCCGAATACGGGGTGGAAGGAGGCGGAACGGACGGCGTGCAGCGTGGCGGCGTGCGGCGGAAGGAGCGGGGTGCGAAGGGCAGGGCGGAGTCGCGAAGGGCTTGGATGGGGCGGCCGGAACGCGACGGGTATCGGAAGGGAGTGACGGGGTCGAATGGAAATAGCGCGGGGCAGGGCGGGTCGTGGCCGCCTCGGCGCCCTCTCCGCTATTCCCCTTTTCTTCCGGTGCGGCGCACCGAGAGCGGCGCCGACCCCGTCATGCGACGGAAGAAGCGTGCGAAGAGCGACGGGGAGCCGAAGCCCAGCAGTTCGGCAATCTCCGTCACGCTCAGGTCGGTCGAGCGCAGCAGCACGTTGGCCTCGCGCAGCCGGAAGTTCGCAATCCAGTATCCGGGCGTGTGCTCCGTGGCGCGTGAGATGGCGCGGATGAGGTACTTCTCGGTGATGCAGAGCTCGGCGGCGTAGAACTTCGGGCTGTGCTGCTGGCGGAAGTTGCGGTGGAGCAGCGCAAAGAAGCCGTCGGCAATCTGCTCGCAGCGGGCGCCGCGCCGGCGCAGGGGCCGGTCGGCATAGAGGTGCGAGGTCTCGGCGACGAGGACGAACAGCAGCGCCTCGACCACCTCGCGGCGCGAGGGGAAGCCGTCGCGGGCAAGCTGCATGCGCAGGAAGTCGAAGAGCTCGCTCAGGCTCCGCCACGCCTGACGGTCGGGCGCGATGCAGGGGCTCTGCTCCATCGCCTCGCTGACCGAGGCCCGGAGCAGGAAGGGCTGCCCGGCCAGAAAGTCGAACGAGAAGCTGAGCATCCGCAGCCGGAGCTCCGCCGTGTGCGACTCCACGCGGATGCGGCGCGAAGGGGTGAGGCAGAGCAGCTGCCCGCGCTCCAGCTCGTGGCCGATGCCGTCCACCTCGATGCGCATCGCGCCCTCCGTACAGAGCGCGATACGCAGCCCGTCGAAGCTGTCGCGCACGGTGCGTCCGCACGGAAAGAGCGCCTCGAAGGCGGCGGTCTCCTCCATGAGCGAACATTCGGCCGGCAGAATGGCGTTGCCGGGCTCTCTTTGTCTCTCGTTCATCGTCGCAGCGAGGGGGCATACTCCCCCTTTCGAGGACAAAGATAGCGAAAATCGGCCTCGAATGGCGAATAAAGGTACGGAAAAAGTGAACCGATGCACGGCAACAAGCGCCAATGCGCGGGAACTTTGCGCCGTCGAAAATGAATCATAACGCGAATCGATGAAACAGAACGCTACCGCACCCACACTTCCCGGACCCGCCGTGCGCAACTCCGAGGCCTACCTGCTGGTGGTCATCGGGGTGGTATCGGCCTTCGGCCCCTTTCTGACGGACTTCTATCTTCCGGCGCTTCCGGCGCTGGCCCGCTGGTTCGAGGCTCCGGCCTCGCTCGTGCAGCTGAGCCTCACGGTGAGCATGGTGGGGCTGGCCGTCGGTCAGCTCCTCTTCGGCCCCCTGAGCGACAAGTACGGCCGCAAGGCGCCGCTGCTGGGTTCGATGGTGCTCTTCGTAGCCGCCACGGTGGCCTGCATCCTCTCGCGCCGCATCGAGACCTTCCTCCTCTTCCGTCTGGTGCAGGGATTCGCCGGTGCGGGGGGCGTGGTCATCTCCAAGTCGGTGGCTTCGGACCTCTACGAGGGGCCGGCACTGACGCGCTTCTTCGTGATGCTGGCCTCGGTCCAGGGGCTGGCGCCCATCCTGGCGCCGGTGCTGGGCGGCCTGCTGCTCGAATATACCGACTGGCGGGGCATCTTCGGCGTGCTGACGGGGCTGGGCGTGGCCGTCTGCCTTGCACTGGCCGCCTTCCATGAGTCGCTGCCCGCCGCCCGCCGCTCGACGGACGGCATCGTGGCCACCTTCGGCCACTACCGCCCCGTGCTGCGCAACCGACCCTTCCTTTCGTGCGTCGCCGTGCAGGCGCTGGCCATGGGGGTGATGTTCACCTACATCTCCTCGTCGCCCTTCCTCTTCCAGCAGCATTACGGCGTCTCGTCGCTCTCCTACAGCCTGCTCTTCGGCGCCAACGCCTTTGCCATCATGCTGGGCAGCTTTGCGGTGACCCGCTTCAGCGGAGCCCGGCGGGCGATGGTGGCCGGTGCGCGCGCCTTCGTGGCGCTCGGCGTGGTGACGGGCGCCGTGCTGGCAGCCGATGCGCCGGTGTGGTGCGTCGAGGCAGCCTTCTTCGCGCTGCTCTTCTGCATGGGGCTGGTGCTGCCCACCTCCACGTCGCTCGCGCTGGAGTTCGAACGGGCCAACTCGGGCATTGCCTCGGCGCTGATTGGCTGCTCGATGTTCCTCGTCGGCGGCATCGTCTCGCCGCTGACGGGCTTCGGACCGATGCAGTGGACCACGGCGCTGCTTATCGTGCTCTGCGCCGCCGGCACGCTGTTCTGCGCCCGCCGCGTCCCCGAGAGCCGCGCCTGATTGCGGAGCCGGCTGCCGGCAGTCGGCGGGGCGGCAGCTTTGGCCGCCCGTCGGACCGGAATCGAAAAAACGCCTGCAAACCCTCGCAAGGGTTTGCAGGCGTTCTGCTTTTCTTCTGTCCTCTGCGGTCGCACCGCTCCGGTATCGGGGCCTCCCGTCGGGCGGCGCTCCGAGGCGCAGGGGCTGCCTCCGCTTCGGCTGTTCAGAACGGCCGCTCCCGGGCGGTATTGCTTCCGGTTTGTATTGCTCCGGGGCCTTCGTCGCTAAGCCTCGGGCGAAGGGGCCTCGGCGGGCGTCTGTTCGCCGAAGAGGCGCTGCAGCGTCCGGGCCAGCTGCTGCCGGGCCAGCTGCCGCTCCTGTTCGGTCGAGGTGCCGTCGCCCCGCTCGCCGACGATGACCCGAAGCTCCGACGCCTCGATGTCGAACGCCTCGGCCAGCGCAAAAAGGAGCGCTCCCTCGCGGCTTCCGACCTTGGGCAGCGGCTCCGCGTCGTCCGCGTCGTCCGGCTCTTCGGTGCCATCTGTCTCGTCCTCCTCGTCCGCAACCTCGGTGCCGGCCGCCTTGTTCGGACCGTTCGGCTCCCCGGCCGCCTCCGCTTCGAAAGCCTCCGGCGGCGTTTGCTCCGCTTCGAAAGCCTCGGGTGCCGCCTCCTCGGCTCCGTATCCCTCCGTCGCCGTCTCGTCCGGCCCGGGCACCACGCCGTCTGCCAGCGGCAGCCCCAGGTCGGGCCCCGTGGTCTGGTAGAGGTGCTCCTCGCAGCCCGTGCGGTCGCGGGCGGTGACCACCTCGACCACCGTTTCGGGGCTCAGCGTCCCGTCGTGGAGCTGTGCGAAGCCCGCCAGCACCAGGTGGTGGGGCCGTTTGGCGCGCACGGCGCGGACGATGCAGGCGGCCGTCTCGGCGGCCGAACCGCCGGCCACGAAGACCGGAGCCTTCGTGCCGGTGAGGATGAAGGCCTTGGCCTCCTCGATGGTGGGGAAGATGAAGATGCGTCTCATGGCCTGAGGGTGCTGCGGCTGTGCGGCGGATTATTGGCCGACCACGGCCTCGAGCTCCTCGACCGTGATGGGAATCTTGCGGTCGCCCAGGATGCGGCTGCCGGTCTCGGTGACCAGAATGTCGTCCTCGATGCGGATGCCGCCGAAGTCGCGGTAGTCGTCAAGCGCCTCGTAGTTGACGATGCCGCGGTAGAGCCCCTCGGCGCGGCACTTGTCGATGAGCGCCGGGATGAAGTAGAGCCCCGGCTCGTCGGTCATCACCGTACCCGGCTCGATTCGCCACGCCGCACGGTAGATGCAGGTGGCCGACTTGGCGGCGCGCTCGGCAATCGACGAGAAGTCGAACGAACGCTCGCCCATCGCCTCGCAGTCGTGCACGTCCATGCCCAGACCGTGCCCCAGTCCGTGGGGCATGAACATCGTCATGGCACCCGAATCCAGCGCATCGGAGACCGTGCCGCGCAGCAGCCCGAGCCCCATGAGCCCCTCGGCCAGCACGGTGTAGGCGGCCTTGTGCACCTCGGTGTACATCATGTGGGGCTTGACGATGCGGGCCACGTGGTCGTGGGCCGCCAGCACGATGTTGTAGATGTCGCGCTGGCGCGGCGTGAAGCGTCCGCTGACGGGGTAGGTGCGCGTGTGGTCCGAGCAGTAGTTGTTGACCGTCTCGGCTCCGGCGTCGCAGAGCAGCAGGCGCCCCTCCTCCAGCACGCCGTCGGCGTTGAGGTTGTGGAGCGTCTCGCCGTGCTGCGAGACAATCGAGGGGAACGAGACGCCCGAGCCGTAGGACTTGGCCACCCCTTCGATGGCGCCGGCGATTTCGCGCTCGACCACACCCGGACGGCACATCTTCATGGCCAGCGTGTGCATGCGGTAGCCAATCTGGAAGGCGCGCTCCATCTCCTCAATCTCCTCGGCGCTCTTCTTCTCGCGCATCTCGGCGACGGCCATCATCAGCTCGACCGACTTGTAGTCGTGCAGCAGTTCGGGCTTGATGCCCAGCAGCGCCGAGAGCTGAAGCTTCGTCTCGCCGCGGTAGGGGGGCAGATAGTGGACCCGGCGCCCCAGCGCGATGGCCTTGCGCAGCCGCGCCTCGAGCTCGGCCAGCGGATGGGTCTCGGTGATGCCCACGCGGGCGCCCAGCTCGTGCAGCGAGGGCTGCGGTCCGGTCCAGATGATGTCCTCGACCGTGAAGTCGTCGCCGTAGAGCGCCTCGTCGCCCGAGTCGACGTCGATGATGCCGATGAGCGACGGCGTGTTGAGGCCGAAGAAGTAGAGGAACGACGAGTCCTGGCGGAAGTAGTATGCGTTGTTCGGATAGTTGTTCGGCGCGAGGGTGTTGCCCGGGAGCACGATGAGTCCCTGGCCGATTTTCTTGCGCAGCGTCAGACGGCGTGCGGCATAGGTCTTGGCTGAAAACATGGCTATTTGATGATTTATTCGTTGTGCGGGGTTCGGTTGCCCGCGCGGAGCCCGGCGGCTCCGGGGCGAACCCCACAAATGTACTAAAAATCCTGCGAGAATCCGTCTGCGGAGCTCTTTTTTTGCGGCAGCGGCCGCCGGACGGTTTTCGGGTGGGGCGGCTGAGCTACCGCTTTCGCTTGCGGGCGAGCCCTTCGGGGAGCGGCAGACGGATGCGCGAGAAGCTGACGACGGCGCCGGCCAGGGCGAAGCAGGCCGAGAGGAGCAGCGCCGTCTGGGTGCTGTTGCCGGGCACCAGGTGGAAGAGCAGCGCCATGAGCGCCGCGCCGGTGGTCTGCCCCACGAGGCGCGCCGTGGCGAGCATGCCGCTGGCGCTGCCGCTCCGCTGGGGCGGCGCCGAGGCGATGAGGATGCTGTTGTTGGGCGACTGGAAGAGGGCGAAGCCCGCGCCGCAGAGCATCAGCCGCCAGATAATCTCGCCCTGGGGCGGATTGTCGGGCAGGAAGGCGAGCAGCAGCAGTCCGGCGCACATCGCCGTGAGGCCCATGCCGCCGAGCAGCCCGGCGTGGATGCGCTCGACCAGATAGCCCGCCACGGGGGCCACGACCATGATGATGGCGGGCCAGGCGGTCATGAGCAGCCCCGTCTCCACCTCGTCGTAGCCGCAGGCGTGCTGCAGGTAGAAGGGGAGTGCCACCAGGGCGAGCATCTGGGCGATGAACGAGCAGATGGAGGTGAGCACCGAGACCGTGAAGATGGGGATGCGCAGCAGGTCGAAGGGGAGGATGGGGTAGGGCTCGCGCAGCTGCCGGCGGACGAAGAAGAAGCCGATGAGCAGCAGGGCGGCCACGCCGAAGGCAATCAGCCGCGGGTCGAGGCCGTGGGAGAAGCCCTCGATGGAGGCGATGAGCAGTCCGAAGGTGAGGGCGTTGAGCACGCCGTCGCGCCAGTCGAAGCGGTGGTCGCGCACCAGCACGGGGTTCTGGGGCAGGTAGCGGCGGCTCAGCACGAAGGCGGTGACCCCCACCGGGATGTTGACGGCAAAGAGCCACGGCCACGAGGCGACCGAGAGAATCGCGGCGGCGAGCGTCGGACCGGCGACGGCCGAGACGGCGACCACCGTGGCGTTGATGCCCATGCCGCGTCCGAGCTGGGCGCGGGGGTAGATGTTGCGGATGAGGGTGGTGTTGACCGAGGTGACGGCGGCGGCGCCGAAGCCCTGCAGCACGCGCGTCAGGACGAGCGTGGCGAAGGAGTAGGAGCAGGCGCAGCCCACCGAGGCGAGCGTGAAGAGGGCCAGACCGCCGAGGTAGATTTTGCGGTATCCGACCACGTCGCCCAGCGCCGAGAAGGAGAGCAGCGAGACCATGATGGCCAGCTGGTAGGCGTTGACAATCCAGATGGAGTCGGCCTCCGAGATGCCCAGCTCGCGGCCGATGGTGGGGAGTGCGACGTTGGCGATGGCGCCGTCGATGACCGAGAGCGAGACGCCGAAGGCGACGGCGACGATGGCCCACAGGCGGCGGGGCATCGGCAGCCCGTCCCACGCGGGGGCGGCGGAGGTTTTCAGGGGCGGAGTGTGCGTCATAGCAAAGACAAAGATACGAAAAGCGGGCGTACGTTCAAGCGAAAAAGGGGGGTTCGGGGTTGCAAATGCGCCAAAAGGGAAAATGCTGTCGGCGCAAATGGAGGGTGGAAAGAGGCGGGGATGGAGCGTGGAAAGGCGAGAAGGATGGAGCGGCGGCGCATGCAAAACGGGGAGGGTGGATGCGGAATGGAAGGATGGCGGGCGCAAAAACGGGGAGGAGGCACAGAATGGAGAGAAGGCGAGCGCAAAAACGGGAAGGGTGACAGGCCGAAAATGGAGGGGAGGGAGGCGTGAAAATGGAAGAGCGGACGCAAAAATGCGGGGCCGCGGCACGGGCGGGCGTGGGGCACAAAAAATGGAAGGGCCCGACCGCCGTCGGACCCTTCCGGTGAACTTTTATTAGGTATGGTTAGAAAAAACAGGTTGTTACTCGATTTGCCCCTCCCCAGTTTGCCCCCGTGTCGCTTATTCCCCGGGTGCCGCCCCTTTCCCGGTTTTGTACAGGCTCTTTTCTTGGGTTACTCCTGTGCCTCCCGGATTTCCCTTTGGCTCTTTCCGGATTCCCTTCGTGGCCTTCGGGGTATTCTCCGGCTCTTTCCCGCGTTTTTCCGGCTTCCGGGACCTGCGGGCCCCATCGACCCTCACTTTCACCAACCGGGCCCCCTTCGACCCTCATTCTCACAAACCCTTTCCAGGTTGGCGGCCTCCGGGCGGTCTTCTTCGGACGGCGGCTTCCGGTGCGGCCTTCTTCGGGCCGTCTCCTTCGGACTGCGTCGGTCCCCGGTGCGGTGGGGCTATTGCCGGTCGTTCCCGGCCCGGCGTCGTGAGCCTCGGTCCGAGATGGCATTTCCTGCGGCCAGCATGCAGAGCACGATGATGGAGAGGGTGTGGTTCGGCGCTTCGGGGAACATCAGCCGCGTGGCCACGTGGATGGCAAAGGCGGCAATGAGCAGGAAGAGCGAAACGATGCGGATTACTTTTTCGGGTTCCATGGTGTCGTGTCTGCTTTTGACATGACAAAGATACAAAGGAAATTCGAAAAACAAATAAAATTTATTGTTTTTCGATAATTTTTTTTCGAAAAGCCCGCTGCTCCTCCCTTTTGACGGAGGCCGGGGTGTGGGCAGCGGCGGTCCTGGTTGCGACGAAGGCGTGCGGCCGGGGAGGCTTTTGCGGCCGGATGGAAAGAGCAAGTGGCCGGGGGTGGCAGATGTTTGTGGTGGTTGCGGGTGGTTGCGGCTGGTGTGCCGGTCGCTGTGTCGAGAGATTGCAGCCGCTGTGTCGGAAGGTCGAAGCTTCCCCTGAGACGCGTCTCCCGGCCCACTTTACGGAGGTCCGAAAGGGTAGCCGGGGGCAGGTAGGCAATGCGGAAGATGGCCGGGGAGTTTGTCTGCCTCTGCCGGCCGGGAAAAAGCGAAGCGGCTCCGAGGGTCGCTTCACGTTCTGTTGTGTGGATTGTTGGTCGGATTTTCCTGCCGGGGTGTATGGGACCTCCTTCGCAGCGGAACGTCTGCTTCCGGGTGTTGGCTTCGGGTGTCAATTCCGGAACCCGTCCCGGAACCGGCGGTTTCGCGGCTGGGTGGCGGCTTAGAGTGTTTACTTGGGGCCAGCTCCTTCCCGGTCGGGGCGTCCTCTGCTGCCCGTTTGCCGCCCCGGCCCCCCCCCGGCCGCTTAGTTTGCCGCCTCGGCGGACTGCTCCGCGGGGACGAACTTGTAGAGCTGGTCGCCGCGGTGGATGAGCTCCCCGGTCTTGATGGAGCAGAGTTCGCCCTGTCGGACCGACTCGGCGGGCTTGCCGTCGCGGTCGTGCAGCTCGTCGAGCCGCTGCTCGGCCACCCCCGTGGTGGCCCCCATGAAGAAAATCTCCTCGCCGCGGGCCA
>OLJB01001365.1_pt1 | contig 11993 bp, 13 predicted proteins | sample 1601391 | NCBI WGS metagenome assembly OLJB01 (sample SAMN01915215, study PRJEB22387) | human gut metagenome | isolation source: stool | host: Homo sapiens | place: USA | reverse complement strand
AAATGATGCAAATCAGCGAAATAGAGCTAAATCGTGACCTGTTTTCGGTCCGGGCGAAAAAGGTCACGATTAAGGCCTGAAATACTTGCTGCCTTTTGCTTCAACAGGAGTGGGGGAACACAAGAAAAAACCTTGCATATCGCTGATATACAAGGTTTTCTAGGATTTGGTCAGTTCTCTGCTCGTCCTTTCGTCTGACCCGGAGAGCGGAAAACGGGACTCGCACTCGCGCTGCGCGCGAGCGGTTCCGCGAATCGCGACAGACACCCCCGGCCCCTGGAAGGGGCGTTTTGAGGTCGCAGGTGCCGAGTCCCCTCATGCACCGGCATACGAAAAGAGGGAAGAACCTTTCGGCTTCTTCCCTCTTCTGGAGCGGAAAACGGATTTCCGACCCAAGCATATTCCTCGTTTACAATCAGCGCATTACGTGAAGTATTTTCCTCAAAGGTCACTCTTGTGATGCGGTCATCATGCACTCGTTTGCATCCCAATGCTTTCGACAAAGATACGAATTATTTTCACACAATTCAAGAACGCTATTCAAGCTGTTTTCTGTACGCTGAATCCAATGTATTTCCATCCTTGTCTTTCCACAAAGTCCATCCGTTTAAGGATCGCCCCATGCAGAAATCGGAGGCAATATTGGGTCTGGGAAAAATCTTGTCAGAAGCGATCGTCCCATTACGGTCAACAGGACTATTCCGCATAATACTTTTCCGCAAGGCGACGAACCAAGTCGGTCATCTCCCGGCGAACCTCTTCCGGGCCGAGAAGTTCGACCTTCTCGCGCATCCACAGAATCCGCTGATAGAAGTCGAACGACGGCCGCAGAAAGTAGGTAAATATCGAATGATCCTCCTCGGTTTCAAACTCCTCCTGCGATTCATGCAACGGCTGGGCGCGCAGGTAGCAGCGCTGCTGCCGGTCGGCCCACAGGCGAATCTGCCTCGGGCGTTTCTCCGCTTCGCGGATGATGCCGTAACATCCGGCATAATACTCCTCGGGGAGAAGTTCGGGCGAGGGGTCGGCCTGTGTCTCGCCAATTTGCAGTCGGGAAATGCGCTCGAGGGCGAAGGTCTTGACCCGCTGCCGGTTCATGTATTCGGCAATCAAGTACCAGCGTCCCTCGAAGACACGCAGAAAGGCCGGCACAAGCTCCCAATCCTGCAATTCCGAACTATAGTAGGAGGTGTAGTTGAACCGCACGGTCCGTTTCCGGTCGATGGCATCGAGGATGGTGGCCAGATGCTCCGCACCCGTCGGTATGGGCTCCATCATCACGCGGTCGCGATGCCGCAGGGTCTGGGTGTTCAGGTCGGCGATGTGGTAGGCCGCGAACAGATAGCGGTAGAGCGCATTGTCGCGAATCTCTTCCCGATTGACAATGTCATACGTGTTGGTCGAGGGCGAATAGTCGATGTCGATGGCATATTCTTCTGCGATATGCACCTTGTAGCGGGAGAAGGTGCGTTCCTGGATTCGGCGACTGTCATAGAGCGCCGACCGCTCCCAACGTACATTCAGTTCGCGCAACGAAAGAGCGCCTGCCTGCAGTAGCGTCTCAACAATCCAAAGGCATTTTCCGTTTTTGGTCATTGGTTTCTGATTTTATTGCAAAGATAAGGTTTTAGTCAGACATATTTTGTCTGACCAGTGGGTTTATTTTGCGGCATGAAAGTAACAATCGCTAAAAAGAGCTGCAAAATGGAAAGGACTCAAGAAAACAAGGAAACGCCAATACTCTGCACGCCGCTTATTCACATGGTTGACGAGGCGGGCGAAAAGTATCTGTACGACTGGAATCTGTCGCAGTCACTGCCCGCCGACAAGAACTTCCAGGTAGGGGAGTGCCCGCATCTGGGCTACCTGGATTGCCGGTGCCTCTACCGCAGGTTGCAGGACGGGGCGTACAAGCGCATGAGCGACGGACTTGTCGTGGCCTTCTCCAACGAGGACATGAGCGTGTCGCCGACGACTCCGGACGAGGAGCTCTCCGACGCGGCCTACTGCGCCAAAAACAGCATCCTCGGAATCGGCTGCCGGGGGAGATATTTCATCGCGCTGGCGATGGACCCTGAGATTTGACATTCACCTATTGTATCACACTTAATTTTTACGACTATGGAACTCGAATGCCCGAATTGCGGCGGTTACGACTGCTATTTCGATGGGCTGCAGTTCGTCTGTGACGATTGCGGCCATGAGTGGGGCGCCTATTGCCCCTGTACATCCTGCGATGATTGAACGCAGTCGGTCCGTAAGCCGTTGAATCCAGCGACCTGCGGACCGGCGCCTTTTTTCAGTCCGTGCCCTTGCGAATTTCATCCGCTATTGCTATATTTGCCTTGATTGTAGATGAAATTTAGGACGTTTGTTTCCATCTGAGTTACCGAAACCGCCAATATCAGACAACTCACAGACGAAACAGATGGTCTTGTCGTATCCGGCACGGACTGTCTTTTCTATCTGGGTTGGGGCGCTTGGCGGTGCCCGGTAGCTGATTGATTGGACGGACGTGCCGGTGTTGTATCATGAATCAAGTCTTAACTAAAAATTATATGCTATGGAAGAGGGAAATGAAAACAAAGGTAAATTAAAAAGAATTATTACTTGGAGCACTATTTGGGGCACTATTCTAGCAATAATAGCTATTATCATCGGACGCGAACCTGAAGGGAAATAATATGGGAAAAATTGAAGATATTAAGGATTGGCTTAAATGGAAACTTTGGGGAAAATATGGCTTTAACCTTACAAAACAGATAAAAGATGGAAGTATAGCCTATAACCGTCATTTATATGTTTGCGGATTGTCAGGGATGGGCAAAACGACCCTTATACACCGATTATTACAAGAAAAAGCCGACATCCCTTTTTTGGCCGTTGAACCAACCCAGTCCAGGCAATACCGTATATTGAAAAGCCTCAGAACGGGGACGAGACCGTTTTACATATATAGCATTGGAGAAGATAATGGCAACGGGCTCAATCTGAATCCATTTTACATTCCGTATGGTATGGACTTTATAGGCCATATTGACTTATTAAAGTCTTGCTTTTCCGCAGCCATAAAAACCATGACAAATGAACCGTTAGTCTATCAATATATTGAAAGAGCTATTCCGGAAATTTATTATGACAAAGGATGGGATCGAAGTACTCATCAGAACAAGAGACTTACGTTTGCTGCATACGATACCGAAGAGCATTTTTTCTATTTCCCGCGTATGCAGGATTTGTATGATAAGGTCGTTGAATTTTGTGAACTCAGTGAATTTTCAGAAGGCGGCGAGAATAAAGGTACAATTCGAGAGTTGGTAAAGTCCAATGTCCGATTTTTCATGTCTGAAACTTGTGGCCGAACGTTCAATACCTACAAAAATGACCTGTATAAGAAGTTAGATATGAGCGACATCGTTCTAGAAATTCCCAATGTCGCAAATACTTCCTTGCCTGCTATTTTGAATATTCTTTTGGGAATCATCATTGAAATTATCGGGCAACGCAAATCCGACGGCCAGGAAAACTGTCGACATATAACCGTGCTCGAAGAAGCTCATTTGTTGTTCCCGGCTGAACATGAGGATAAAACGCCAAATGGAGCGGCAAAGAAACTTGAGCAGCTCTTGTCAACAGCACGGAAATTCAAGGAAGCCATCATCATAACAAACCAGGATCCAACGGCAATTCACCAAAGTGTATTGGGAAATATTCGCCAACGATTTATCTTTAAAATCAACTCTAGCGAGATAGCAAAACAAATAGCGACTGATTATAATATTAAAGAAACGGACTTGGTAAGATTACCAATGTACAAGTTTTGGTTCTGTAGAGATCACAATCAACATAAAGCAATTAAATATGTCAATAAAGAAATTGAATATCGCAATCAGCAAAAGGACAACACGTCTTCGAGGGAAGTGAAGTTACAACACTCACAGTCTGTAGAAGACTTGATATTGACATATGCTGGTTTAGATAACATTAATGAACAAATAGGACTAACTCTGGACTTTATGATGGCAATGGCCCATACCGACAACCAGGCATTAGAGGTTCAGGAATTTTCGTCTAAACTATCGGCGTTAATAAAACAATGTAATATAGAAGAGATAAACAAAACCGTTATGCCAGAATATATGGCATTCTTGACTTGTATAGCCGTTGTCAAGATGCAGAAAAACTTGTATTCGAAATCATACAGCGAATTAAAAGCTTATTACGAACATCATATCGGGAATCTCTCTACTGATGTGAAACTCCCAAAAATCTTATCATTCCCCAATTGTGAGTTTATAACTCTAACAGCCATACTTATCTAACCATTTTTCATCATGAAAATAAAGAAGCCGACTACACATTCATCTGAGATTCAAGAGCCAGGTTGTACTTTAGGACAAGCATTGATGACTGCCGGTAATTTGGCACTTAAACAGGCTGCACTATTGGCCGAAACAATTATGTCATTAGCAGAAAGAACCGGTGCACAAATAGTTAAGAATGAGGGTCAAGTTCTTCTCGAAAAACAAATTAACGGAAAAACCTGGCCGATTCTCTCTATCGACAAAAACAATAAAACAATAGATGTTGTTGTTGACGTTAAAACTGCAAGAAAGGCTTCAACGGCTACTGGCATAACCGAGAGAGATATACAAGTCCCAGGTTATACTATTCGACAAATACACGAAGTTCGTGGTCCCATGTCAGAGATATCTAGGCGCGAAATCGTTACGAAACATGATGAACATTTTTTCGTAGATATGGTGATTCGAGAACTTGCACTAAAAAATGGGGATATTGTTCGGTATAATACTTGGAATTTTGGCCCATATGCTTTGTATAAGGCTCAACTATCCGAGGAGACCATCTTATGCGAGTCTCCTGAACACAAAAGAATGTTTATTCTTCAATTAGCCGATGATTACTGTGCTGGAAAAACGAATCTGGAGAATAAACTTTCTCCTGAAATCAAGGAGCAATTGCGTAAAATTCATGAAACACGAAAGGCTCCCGCATACTTGAGCGGATACGAGATTCATCATGACGGATATGGAAATATGTTCTTACTTCCCAAAGAGATTCATTGTCGTAAACTCGCCCATATCGGCGGCAGTTATTTAATGAATACCCAGAACTATGCCGTCTACATAGACAATAGAACAATCGATGAATCTGTTAGGAATATTTTGTCGGAAGAATTGACAGCCGACAAAATTACCGCTTATGACAATCTCACCATTGATGGGAAAGAACATTTTATCTCCTCGATTGGAAATCGAATTCTATGCAATATGGGATTAGCCGATGTAAAGATTGAATTTGCGGATTTGCCCCAATCAAATACCTGCGGTTTCTATTGTGATTCCGATAAGCAAATAGTAATCGATAGATGTCTGCTTGAAAATCCGTATTATGCGCTACTCACAGAATTGCACGAAATTCGTCATGCCATCCAGCACGATGCCGTGCGGTATCCGGATAGATATGGATTCAGCATGGATACACTCAATAAATGGACTGATAACATCAAGTATTACATAAAACCGGAATTAGACTATAAAGCATATACACAACAACCAATAGAAATGGATGCCGAATCGTGGGCATTGGAAACGTTGTCTAACCAACATTATAATCTATATGTATAGCAAAGAACAGCTAGCCAATATATTACGGCACTATGAGTACCCCGATTTTCTGATGGACAAGACTGTCGAGCGTCTGAATAATATGCAGCCAGAAATCAAAGTCTTGTTTGACAAATGGCTAACAAATGGAGATATTCCTAAAGATGAAATAAACGGATATACATTTGAAGAACTAACAGGGAATAAATTCAACTTTACTCCGATTAATGCCTTCTTAACTCTGAATTGGCTACTGGTTGATTCTACCAATGCAATTGCGGCATTAGAAAGTGGAACCCGATAGCTCCGACATCTTTTGTCCGCCCCTCCCTCTACCTTTGCTCCTGAAACGGGAAATGACCGATGTTAAACCTAAAATAGAGCAAAGATGGAAAAGGACAAAAGGAAAAGACCCCGAATCGGGTATTGGACAACGACCCGCATGGAAGAGGAATCGGCCGAAAGCCGTCGAGACGCACAGCCCGACGAGGTGGACTACGAAGAGGATGAGCAGAAGTCTGCTTGCGAGCACGGGGCCTCGGAACAGGCCGCGCAGGAGCATTTCGAAGCAGGCGGCTGGCAGCACGAGGCCGAAGAGACGGTCAACGACCGGGAGCGTATGGAGGACCTCGGCAACAAACGCGACGAGTTTACACGGAAAAAAGGTCTTTCCCGGGTGAAGCAACAGCTGGTATTGCTGTGGGACTATTTGAGCGCCGTAACTTCCGGTCGTTACAAGGGGTATTCCATGTGGGCCTATCTGAAGGTGGTAGCCTGCCTGCTCTACGTGGTAAGTCCGTTCGATCTCGTGCCCGACTTCTTCCCGTGGGTCGGATGGTTGGACGACATCGCCGTCGTAATCTATGTCTGCGGGCTGGTCAAGGAGGAGTTGGACCAGTTCTCAGTTTGGCAGGCGCGTCAGCATCTGTCAACGGAGTATTAAACATGCAGTCGGTCCCGGGCGGACGGGCATAACCTCCGCCTAAAGCATTGATGTTTCGAATGTGCCGGTGCGCGGCACAAGGCCCGAACAGCAGGTCGCCTGAAAAAGTCACCGGCCGAGCGGAAACGTAGCCGGGACCGATTGTTTTTTCACTCGGAGCTTTCTGAAACGATATTTTCCATTTGTTGGTTGTTGCCTCGGTCAGTTTCTGACCGGGGCAACCCTTTATTTTGCAGACGCAAGTTCAAAAAGCATGAAACAGAATGCATTCAAATATTGGGCAAAGACAGCAGGAATGATACTGCTGGTGTTATTGGTCGTACATGTGCTGATTTACTGCACGGGGTATCGCGGCGACGCGCTGCGCTGGATGCCTACCGCACAATTTTTTAATTCGTTAATGGATAAACTGATGTGATTATGGATTTCAATCTGAATCAAATTGCGACCACACACTTCGCTGGCGAAGGAGAAAAATTTGTATCAATCGACCTGGACGATTATCGGAAATTCGTTTCCTCGCGTCATATTGTCCGGTCGTCCAACATCGTGGTCAAGAAGGGGGATTTGCAATCGGTGATTCCGAGCGTGCGCAAGTCATATGCGAGGAACATTCATGCGTCCGAGTTTTTTGTCTCTATCCGGCTGAAAGAGGGGGTTCCCTGCAACTATGAGGAGGTTCTGAATTTGCTGCAGACGATTCAGTCGGGCAGTTCTTCGGACGATGCGTCTATACAATGGGGGCTCACCATAAATGCTCTAATGGAGGAGGATGTCCGGGTACTTATATTGGCGGGAGAAAGGGAAGAAGAGTAAAAAACGACCTAAATCTGGACTTGAGGTGTCAATAGATGTAAACCTATCCTCAGTCAATTCGGATTATTGGGGGACTGTAGTATCAAAGGTCATACTCTTTCGCATTTCCTTTTCCACCCGATAGCGACCAGCCCCGGACTTGGCGGGGGCGGATGCAAGGCCGTCCCATGGGGCGCTCCGTACAGCCTTGCAGCCGATGCCGGCAAGTCGGATCTTTGCGGACGGGTGGAAAGGGACGGGCTTCCGGCAAAGAGTTACAACTGGCGCGCCCCCGTTACCGACTCGGGCCACGCGACTTCTTCTTCGGGGTGATGAAACGGCGTGGCTGGTCCTGCTGCTTTTGAGTTTGGGCAGGGCGTGGTTCGCGGGGATCGTCCCAACTCTCACGGTAGGTCGTATCCGATGCCTTCTCTTTCCAGAGGTAAGGACGTGCCGTCGTGCCTCCCCACCATTTCACCAGCGTCCGCACGACATATCCCGCCTCGATCCGGTCCCGGTCCATACGTCGCATCGTGTATTTCCCGTACTCCACCCAGTCCCGCGGATCGCTCCGATAGACCCACGCCATCTGCAGCCGGTCGTCCATCACCACATAACCCTCCGATTGCGTTCCCCGCACGAAGATCGGTTCTCCTTCGCGGAGCATCTCGATCTGCTCCTCGGTCAAGGGCTTGCCCGCAATCGACAGATTCCGATGCGGCGCCTCTGGTTGCTGCTTCTCCGACTCCAGCTTTTGCAGAATAGTCGTGATCTGCGGGCGTTGTTCCTCCGTGTAGTTGCGGACCCGCTCGATCATCGCCTGTCGGAGACGATTCTGTTCGATCCGTTGCGTCAGGCGGCCGTAGCTGAACTTCCGGTCCACCTGCGAGGCCTTGAACGTATGCCCATCCAGGGTGAAGGTTACGCCCTGGATCTCCTTCGTTGGATCGCCACCCCGATAAACAAAGGTTGTGACGACCTGTCGTTTTATTAGTTCTTCGGCTAATGCCGTCCAGGAGGTGCAGTCAGACAGCAGCTCCCGCAGGTGGTTGTAAATGCGGTGGCGCAGTTGTTCCGGACCGTGCAGCCGTTCCGTGGAGACCTGCTCCTTGCCGCGCGAGAAGGTCAGTCCGTATTCCTGCTTGAGTTCCCTGCAAATGCGCATATTGCGCAGGCGCTCGTTGCGGTCCGGAACCAGCGTCGTATCGTAGCGAACCCGGTTATAGAGGATATGCAGGTGGGGATGCTTCGTGTCGGAGTGGCGCACGACAAGGTACTGCGTGCCGGTAATCTCCATGCGTTGCATATACTCCCGTGCCAGGTCGAGCATCAGCTGGTTCGACATCCGCGGATCATCATCGGGGTGGAACGACAGCGAAATATGTCCGACGACCCGTTCGACATCGGGACGGGCCCGGCGCTGGAACTCGAAGCTGCCGATCAGCGCCTGCCGGGAAGAGAGTTCTACACCGTCACTCGTCAAAATGTAAGCCTTTCCCGGCTCCTTGCCGAGCAGGTAGCGCACCGCGCCGCCGAAGGATTTGCCGGTTACGATTTTGCCGATCATCGTTTTAGAGTTTTTGTTTCAACCGTCCGATCACCTCGTCGTAGAAGCGGAGGATCCGCCGCAGCTCCTCCTCGTGGGAGGCGACACCGAAGGCGTGCTGGAGGAAAGCCAGTTGGTTCAGGTTGTTCCTCTCGCGCGTCAGTTCGGAGACCAGGCGCAGCTCCTCTGTACCGATTCGGCGCAGGATCCGTCCCGAGGTGACCGCCTGGCGGGCATACTCCGAGAGGGTCAGATTGCAGGCCGCTGCCTTGCGTTGCACCCGGAGGTACTCCGCCTCGCTCACGCGGAAACGTACCGTGCGGGAGCGCAAGGTCGCCGCGCTCTTCCGCGGGCGTCCACCCTTGGGTTTCGTTACCTCCATGGCGCGAAGGCATTGACGGTGGAACAAACAATCGGGAGCCGTTTCGCGCAGCGAGCGCCGTCGGTCGAAAGCGACGTCCCGTGCCCCGAATCCGCGACGAGCCCGGCGAGCGGCGGATGGTTCGGTATGCGACCCTCGGGAGCAGACCGGGCGGGGCAGCCCCGCAGGGCGAGGTGGTTCGAAGTGGCAGCCAAAAACCCGATGCGGGTTTTTTGTGCCACGAGAACACAACCTCGCTCCTTTCTGTTTTCGGACCCGGGAATCGGCAGCACGTTCGACATCAACAGTCGAACGGCGCGGAATCCCGGGGTCGCAGAGGCGTCAGCGCGGAGGCGCTCCCGTACCGGCAAACGGCAGGAGGTTCATGTCGCGGCAAGGATGGGGAGCGTGTCGCTTTTGGCCCGAACGGATCGGGGCTTATCGTCGTCCAACCGGGGACGGTGGGCAACCGATGGAAGGTGGTCGGATCTTCAGTGGGGAGCCGTGGAAGGGATGAATGGCGTTATCATGGTCGGTGGTTTTTGCGTCGTTGTGAGGATAACGGCACCCGCCGTCGGTTTGTTTCACCTTGGGACGCGATTGCGCTTTCTTGCTGGTAGTTGCGCAGGTGGGCTGGCGGCAGGGATATGCACGAAAAAAGCCCTCGGATCAGATGATTCGAGAGCTCGTTTAGTCTGTTACTCGGCAGCCGGCCGAAGGTTGCGGTCAAGGACCAACCGAATCCCCGATTCGGGATAGAGCAGCAGGCGGTTGCCAAGTACCGTGAAGGGAATCTGCCGCCGGTCCCGCAGCGTCTGCAAGGTGCGCGGTGAGAGGTGCAGGCGTGTGCAGACCTCCTCACCAGTCAGGTAGCGCTCTTCGCCGATCATCGGGCGGCGCTCCTCGGAGGCCTTCCGCAGCGTACGTTCCACGCCGTCCAGCCGGGCAAACAAGCGTTGTACCTCGTCGCTCGCTTCGTTGAGATAATCCAGCGGCATGGCTATCGCGTTTGAACGGTTTTGCGGGAGAGCCATACGGCAAGGTCCCGGCGTCGGTAGTAGAATTTACCGCCCAGTCGCGAACAGGGAATCGCTCCCCGGTCCCGGTAGCTCTGCAGCGTGCGTTTGGTGATGTTCAGCGCCCGACACACCTCCTCACTGTCCAATCACCCGTCGTCCTGCGGTGGCGTCAAACGACGTTCCAGGCGTTGGGCAAGGGCGGAGAGGTGTTCCACCCGTTCGAGGAGCCGCTGCCAACTCCGCTCCCCGATACATACGATCTTTTCCATGGTTTTCTTTCTGTTTGGTTTGACTATGCAGCAACCCGCCTCTGTGTGGGTTGCACTTTGTGTGGATGAGGACGCTGAATATTCAGCGGTCCCGGATCTGAAAGGCGCGGCGTTTCATCTTTTTTCCCGGTTTATGAATCTTTATTCCTGCAAGCTTGCACTCGGATAACGCGTGCAGCCCCTCAAAAGTTTCGCCCGCAAAGTGATGTGGCAGTGGTTGGCGTCGGTTGGCGTCGTGAGGGTGGACAAAATCGTGCAAACAATTCCTCAAAAAGAATCTATCGCGACATATTTTGTCATGCAACCCTTTTATCTTTGTGGAAAAAGAGTACGACCCATGACACTCGTTGATCAAATACGCCGCATGGTGATCATCGTCAGCAAACTCCATGGTGCAGGATACATTCCTGCCGGCGAACTGGTGGATTACGTGACCCAACGGATGCATTCGCAGTACGCCAGTTCGTCCGGATGCACGCTGCGGACCCTGCAACGGGATTTTCAGACCATCGAGGAGTTGTTTGGCCTCACGATCCGGCACGACAAACTGCGCGGATATTACCTTGCGGAACAGGTAAGGAGCGGTGCAGACTATGGCGAGTTGCTGCTGAATTTCGAGATCTTGAATGCCATCGATGCCGACAGCGACATCCGGCAGTATGTACTGCCGGAACACCGGCGCGGCCGCGAGATTCCCTATATCCCGGAGTTGCTCGAAGCCATCCGTGAACGGCATCCTGTCGTTTTTGACTACCAACTGTTTCGACACGAAGGGAAGATCGTACACCGGGAGGTAAAACCGCACTATCTGAAGGTGTCCCAGCATCGCTGGTATCTGATCGGATACGTCGAGTCCGACGAAGGCGACTCGTTGCGCTGCTTCGGCATGGATCGTATTTCGCACCTGCTGATAAAGGATCGGGAGCGCTTCGTTCGTAATGAACAGATCGACATTCCGGCGCTGTTTCGGGAGAGTTTCGGTATCTGGAACAACCCGAACGATCCGGTCGAAGAGGTCGTATTGAGATACGATGCGTTGGACGGGGCCTTCATCAAGACCTTGCCGCTGCATGCCACGCAGGAGATTCTCGAAGAGAAGCCCGACACGTTGACCATCCGCCTGCACGTACGTATTACCAACGACTTTGTCATGGCCCTGTTGGCTCGCAGCCGTTCGCTGGAGGTCATACGCCCCGCCTCACTCCGAAAACGCATCTACGATACCTGCCTCGGGGCCGCCGGGCGCAACAAACCTACGAAAGATGAACAACGAGCGATTTTGGAATGAACCGGCCGGACGGCGGCTCGCTGGCTGTCTGGGAGTGTCGGTTGTTGTCGGTGTGGCGTTCTGCCTGATCTGCCTCGGCTTTTACTACTGTAATCGACAGGCGCCTCCCCGGCGGGAGAATCCATGGCGGAACTACGATCCTTCA
>OLJB01001360.1_pt1 | contig 12077 bp, 8 predicted proteins | sample 1601391 | NCBI WGS metagenome assembly OLJB01 (sample SAMN01915215, study PRJEB22387) | human gut metagenome | isolation source: stool | host: Homo sapiens | place: USA | reverse complement strand
CCCTACAATTTTTGAAGCCAACTTTTAGTCGACCCTATCTAATTGCGGATTACCTTTTTATATCTATATGGTGAGGCCGATGCGATTTGAACGCACACGAGCATTACTCACTACCCCCTCAAAGTAGCGTGTCTACCGATTCCACCACGGCCTCATATTGTTAAAATATTACACTATTTTAACAAGCTTGGCAACACATTCAAGTCCGGTTGTTTGACAAAACATGTCTACAGGTTGAACATATTCGCATTGGTATCCATAATTTTTAAAAATTTTTAGATCTCGTGATAACGTTTTAGGATTGCAAGAAACATATATAATTTTATCAGGTTGCATTGTTATTGTGTCTTTAATACCATTTTCAGTCATGCCTTTTCTTGGTGGATCAATAAAAATAACATCAATTTTATCATCTTTATGATCATGCGCAAAATCTGTGGCATCCTGACAAATATAGTGACAATTATCAAGGTGATTCATTTTTGTATTGTCGTTGGCATTATCAACGGCTTCTTTAACGATTTCAACACCAATCACGCTTTTCGCATGTTTACTGACAGCCATACCAATGGTACCTGTGCCTGCATACATATCAATGCATGTTTCGTTTCCAAAAAGATTAGCGGCTTTAATAGCTTGATTGTACAAAACTTCCATCTGTATAGGGTTGACTTGGAAGAAGGATTTAAAGTGCAGTTTCACTTTGTTACCCAAACATTTTTCAATGATGTAGTCATTTCCATATAAGACTTTATATGTATCACCTAAGATCACGTTGTCATTTCGTGTGTTGTAGTTAAATACAATACTTGTGATGTTTGAGAATGTGTTTTTTAATAGTTTAGACAAAGAAAAAATATTCTTTTCATTTTTACCAATAAATACCACTTGAATTTCATCTGTACTTGAGTGGCGGATAAAGATGTGGCGTAAGCCTTCTGTCATTTCAATTGTGATATGTTTTTGAATGAAGCCAAAGATTTCATTGATTGTAAAATCTTGAATTTTGCATTCTTTACATGTCACAACGTCGTTTGAATGTTGGCGATAAAATCCCATTTGTACTTTTCCATCTTTGATTTTAACCGGAAACTGTGCTTTGTTACGATAGTACCAAGGAGAATCCATACCTAGTATTGGCTTGACTTCTATGTCTTCAAATAATTTTTTGACATGTTTATATTTATAGTCTAATTGATAAGCATACTTCATGTGTTGAAGTTGGCATCCACCACATGTTTTAGCAACTTCACAAGTAAGTTCTTGGCGATTTATACTTGGCTCTAAAAGTTGAGTAATTATGCCAAAAGCATATTTTTTGTTGACTTTTACGATTTTGATTTTTGCCTTTTCACCAATCAATAAGTTTGGCACAAAGACAACCATATCGTCAATTTTTACAACACCACTATTTAAATCTGTATCATCGATACATGTTACAATATATTCTTCATTTTTTTTCATACATAAGTATGATAACTAAAAAATTAAAAATTGACAAATGGAATTATTATAGTAATATATATAGCGTACTATGTAAATATATAGCACGCTATGGAAATGGTGGTGAGGAAAATGTGTGACAATAATGAGATTGGTTTTTATTTTAGTTTAATCAAGAAAAAAATGGATAAACATATGAATGAAGGTTTAAAAAAATATGATTTAACTAAATCTCAACAAGATGTCTTAGGATATCTACATTTTACGGATAAGGATCCAGTCATTCAAAGAGATATAGAAGAGCATTTTCATATTTCGAATCCAACGGTTACAGGAATTTTAAATCGCTTGGAACAGAAGGGGTTTATTGAAAGAAAATTGAATCAAAAGGATAAAAGGGTTCGTGCTATTGTGTTGACTCAAAAAGAGCAGGATCTTCATGAAGATATCGTGAAGCAGATTCGTACAATGGAATCTAGATTTGGAAATGTCTTAGGTGACGAGAAGAAGGTGCAATTGTTAGAAATCTTAAAAGAGCTAGCTGAAAATTTAGAATAATTGAAGATTTAGAATAATGGAGGTTTTATTATGGTCAAGACTTTATTGAATGAAGTTAAAGAATATAAAAAGGATACGTTATTGAGTCCGGTTTATGTTTCAATCGAAGCCATACTTGAAGTGTTTATTCCATTTTTGATGGCATTATTAGTGGATAATGGTATTGAAAAAGGAAATATGGGTTCAATTTGGTTTTATGGGACTTTAATGCTGGTGGCAGCCTTTGTATCTTTATGGGCTGGTGCTAAAAGTGGAAAGCATGCGGCAATCGCATCGAGTGGCTTTGCGAAGAATTTAAGAAAGGCAGAGTATCGTAATATTCAAAACTTTTCTTTTTCAAATATTGACGCTTATTCAACAAGTGGATTAATTACACGTATGATGACGGATGTGACAAATATACAAAATGCATATCAGATGATTATTCGTGTTTGTGTTCGTGCACCATTGATGTTAATCGCATCTTTGATCATGGCTTTTATCATTAATATACGAATGGCAATGATTTTTGTGGTTGCGGTTTTATTTTTGGGAGTCGTTTTGTTTGGAATTATTTTTATTGTAAGTCCCATCTTTAGTCGATTATTTTCTCGCTATGATTTTTTAAATGCGAGTATTCAAGAAAATATTCTAGGCATTCGTGTTGTGAAATCTTTTGTTCGTAAGGATCATGAAATTGAAAAGTTCCGTAATGAAAGTGAGACTATTTTTAGTATTCAAGGGAAAGCGGAAAAAATCTTAGTGTTTAACTCGCCTGTTATGCAGCTTTGTATGTATGGCACAATTCTTTTGATTTCGTGGTTAGGGGCTCATCAAATTGTGGCTCAAAATATGACAACCGGAGAATTGATGTCTTTATTTACATATACAGCAAGTATTTTAATGTCTCTAATGATGATGAGTATGGTTTTTGTCATGGTGACAATGTCGATTGCGAGTGGAAAACGTATTGCCGAAGTATTAAATCAAGAATCCGATTTAACAAGTCCAGAAAACGGAGTTCAAACTGTGGCCAATGGAACCATTGATTTTGAAGATGTTTCATTTCATTATGGAAATGATGAAGATATTTTAAGTCATATTGATTTGCACATTCCTTCAGGATCAACACTAGGAATTCTTGGAGCAACGGGATCTAGTAAATCGAGTTTAGTACAATTGATTCCAAGACTATATGATGTAACACAAGGTAGTGTGAAAGTAGCTGGAATAGATGTTCGTGATTATGATTTAAAAGTATTGCGTGATAATGTGGCCATGGTTCTACAAAAGAATGTTTTATTCTCAGGAACAATCAAAGAGAATATGCGTTGGGGTAATCCAAATGCGACAGATGAAGAGATCATGGAAGCTTGTAAATTAGCGCAGGCGGATGAGTTTATTCAATTAATGCCAAATAAATATGATACGTATATTGAGCAAGGTGGTACGAATGTTTCGGGTGGACAAAGACAGCGTTTGTGTATCGCAAGAGCTATACTAAAGAGTCCTAAAATTTTGATTTTAGATGATTCTACAAGTGCCGTGGATACAAAAACTGATGCTTTGATTCGACAAGCATTCTTAGAGAAGATTCCACATACAACTCGAATCATTATTTCGCAGCGTGTTTCAAGTATTCAAGATGCAGATCAGATTTTGGTTATTGATGATGGAAAAATTTCTGGTTTAGGTACGCATGAAGAATTATTAAAATCAAATGCGATGTATAAAGAAACGTTTGAAGCACAAAATAATGGAGATGATTTTGATGAACAATAGAGATACAAATAGTTTAAAGCGAGTTATTAAAGAAACAATCACTTCTTATAAAATTGAAAGTTTTATTGTGCTTGTATTGATCATTGTATCTAGTATCGCCAATGTATATGGAAGCATGTTTTTAAAGAGCTTGATTGATGATTATATTGTTCCGTTATTATCACAAACAGTTCCGAATTATACACCTTTATTCAATGCATTAATGGAATTGGTAATGATTTATGGTGTTGGTATCTTAGCTACGTATGGATTTAATCGTATAATGGTAACAATTTCATTGGGGACTTTAAAACATATTCGTGATGAATTGTTTGAACATATGCAGACATTGCCATTGCGCTTCTTTGATACACATGCCCATGGGGATATCATGTCTGTTTATACAAATGATACGGATACTTTAAGACAGCTAATTTCTCAAAGTATTCCTCAGGTTATTGTATCTTTAATGACGATTATCTCAGTTACGATTTCCATGTTCATCTTAAATGTTCCATTGGCCGTTTTAACAATCGCATGTGGTTTATTGATGGTGTATACTTCAAAAAAGATTTCGGCAAAATCAGGTAAATACTTTATTGCCCAACAAAAACAATTGGGTGTAGAAAATGGTTTTATTGAAGAAATGATGGAAGGAAGTAAAGTCATTAAAGTTTTTACGCATGAAGAACAAAGTATCAAAGATTTTGATCATGTAAATGATGCGTTGTTTGAAGCAAGTGCCAATGCGAATACGTTTGCGAATGTTTTAATGCCAGTCGTAATGAATATTGGGTACATTTCTTATGTACTTGTTGCGGTAGTTGGTTCTATCTTTGCCCTAAATCATATTGCAGGATTAACATTAGGTGGCATTGCCGCTTTCTTACAGTTAAATCGTAGTTTCACAAATCCAATTGGACAAATTAGTACGCAGCTAAATGCAGTAATAATGGCAGATGCAGGAGCTAAGCGTATTTATGAAATCATAGATACGGACAGTGAAGTGGATGATGGTGTGGTTACTTTAGAACAAATTGATCATGATCATTGGGCTTGGCATCATCCAAGAAAAAATGGACAAGATGAATTGGTTCCACTTCGTGGAGATGTTCGTTTTGAAAATGTAAACTTCTCATATAATCCAGATAAACAGATTTTATTTGATGTTTCTCTATTTGCGAAACCAGGTCAAAAAATTGCCTTTGTAGGAGCTACAGGTGCTGGTAAAACAACCATTACGAATCTAATCAATCGTTTTTATGATATTCAATCGGGTTCCATTACGTATGATGGTATTGATGTAAAACTAATCAAGAAAGCAGATCTTAGAAAATCATTGGGTATTGTATTACAGGATACAAACTTATTTACCGGTACAATCATGGATAACATTCGTTATGGTCGTTTAGATGCGAGTGATGAAGAGTGTATTGCGGCAAGTAAGTTAGCGAATGCACATGAATTTATTAAACACTTAGAACATGGCTATGACACAATGATTCATGCAGGTGGAGAATCTTTATCGCAAGGACAAAGACAACTTTTATCCATTGCACGTGCAGCCGTTGCCAATCCTCCTGTTTTGATTTTGGATGAAGCAACAAGCTCCATTGATACACATACAGAAAGAATCGTTCAGGAAGGTATGGATAAGTTGATGGAAGGAAGAACAGTATTTGTGATTGCACATAGACTTTCAACTATTCAAAATAGTGATGCGATCATGGTGTTAGAACAAGGTCATATTATTGAGCGTGGTAATCATGAGGACTTGTTGAAACAAAAGGGTAAATACTATCAATTGTACACGGGTGCTTTTGAGTTAGACTAAATATTTGAATTTAGGCTTGCATATATTTCGATTATGTTATAAAATATATGCGTTGTCGACGTAGCTCAGCCGGATAGAGCATGCGCCTTCTAAGCGCACGGTCGGGGGTTCGAATCCCTCCGTCGACGCCATCTTGTGAATAAAGCCCTTATATAAGGGCTTTTTTTCTGCTTATAGATAGTTTTGAAAACCTTTTTGAAAACCTTTATAAAAAAACAAAGAAACATTACGTCTCTTTTTTTACAAAAGCTATGGAATTAATAAAGAATATATAAAACTAGATAGGGATAAATCAACCTTTAAAAGTCATAGGGATTCTAGCTCTGTGATAGAGATAACCTTTAAACACTTTTAGGGTGAACTTTTCCTATCTTTTTGTTACAGTATTTTTAGAAGGGCTATTATATGCATAAAACTACTACAAGACTATTGTTTGAAAATGTGTTTTATTAGCACTCTTTTTTGTTGATACCATCTTCTTGTAAGCTAAGCCCTTAATATGAAAATTAATTTTACTGTTTGATATTTAAAGGGTAGAAAGACTAAGATAATAGTAAAATATTAGTGATAGATATGGATACAATTTATGTTATTAAAAAATCTAGGAGTTAAGAAATAATGAGCAACCCAACATTGTATATCAATAAAATAAATGACAGCATCCTTTTTGATGAGAAGAACAAAGAATTTACAATATGTGATGGTAGTTTAGGGACTTACAAATTTTGTGATGTTGTTAGAAGTCAAATAGTTTATGAACATGCTAGATATAAAGGTAAATCACCATTGTTTTCTCATAGAGTGTTAATTAGTACGTTTAATACGAGTATTTTTATTGAATTAAAAAAAGTGTATGTAGGTGTTGAAATTGAATTATCAAATAAAGGTAAGGCATATATATATATATATATATATATCAAAAAATCCGGTCATTCAACATAACCTTCAATTTGAAGAAGATTATAAAATCGCAAAACAGATAGATAAAAAGTTAAAGAGAATGGCTCTTGAAAAAAACAGGTTGGATTAAGATATTAAAAGCAGTTAAGATTGATTTATTCTTGTTTTTCTGTTTTTGTGTGTTTGTGTTAACACAATGGTTTGTAAAAAGGATTATTATATGCATAGAACTACTACAAGACTACTACTTGCAGATGTGTTCTGAAAACACTCCTCTCCGTCTAACTAACGGAGTCTTGGGTGTTTTTTTTATTTGCTAATTCAATTAAAATAGTATTGAAAAGAGGTGGTTTTGTGAAACAAACGAATGATAATTTGACTATAATAAATGACTTACAAAAAGAGATTCAATGCTTGAAGAACATTTTGGATCGAGAAGGAATTTCTTATCAGAAAGAATTGGATCAATTAAAGAATTCTACAAATACAGAACCTTTTGAAACGAATCAAGGCAGCCGTATTGTTTTTCCAAATGAAATCACAAAAGATATGGCAAATCGATTTTTTGCACGTTTTTGGGGTCGTACAGACGTATACGCAAAAAGAGTAGAAAGCAAGAAGACAAACAAGGTGGGATACTATCCACAATGTATTAATTTTTGGTCGGATGGGTGTGGCAAGAAATGGAATGCAGGATTTCGTTGTCAAGATTGTCATTACCAAAAGTATAAAGCTTTGACAATTGATAGTATCATGTCACATTTAAAAGGAAATGAAGTGATTGGTGTTTATCCATTGCATAAAGATAATACGTGTCGCTTTTTAGTCTTTGATTTTGATAATCATGATAAAGATGCAGGAAATGATTTTGCGAATATAGATGAGAGTTGGAAAGAAGAAGTTGATGCGATGCGTGAGATTTGTCAATTAAATGGAATTGATCCATTGATTGAGCGTTCTAGATTAGGTAAAGGAGCGCATATTTGGATTTTCTTTGATAAACCGATTTCAGCTATTTTGGCAAGAAATTTTGGGAATGCTTTATTGGATAAAGGGGCAGAACAAGTGAATTTAAAATCATTTAAATACTATGATCGTATGATACCAGCACAAGATAGTATGCCAAAGGGTGGTCTGGGAAATTTAATCGCATTACCATTACAAGGACGAGCATTGAAAGATGGCAACAGTGCATTTATTGATGAAAATTGGAATGCCTATTCAAATCAATGGAATATATTGTGGTCTAAGCCTAAGCTTTCACAGGTGTTTATAGAAGAAAAAATAAAAGAATGGCATGGAAATTCAGATGATAAGCCATGGGATTCAATGAGTGAATTTGAAAAGAATGAAGTGAATGGAAAAATGCATATCACTTTATCAAATGGTATTTATGTGGATACTTCAAATTTAAGTGTGTCTATTCAAAATAAAATCCGTAAATTGGCTAGAATTAGTAATCCTATTTATTATAAAAATCAAGGTATGGGAATTTCTACTTTTGGCATGTATAAATATATTTATCTTGGTGAAGATCACAATAGTGGATATATACAAATTCCTAGAGGATGTTATGATGCTTTAATTTCGTATAATAAGAATGCTGAGATTCAAATGATGATTGATGATAAAAGGCAACAAGGAAGAAGTATTGATGTTACTTTTAAGGGAGAGTTAAAACCTGAACAAAATGTAGCTCTAAATAAAATGATTGAGCATGATAATGGTATTTTATTAGCGGCTACTGCTTTTGGTAAGACTGTTCTTTGTGCAGATTTAATTGCGACAAAGAAAGTGAATACATTAATTTTGTTGGAGAGTTCGTCTTTATTAGAACAATGGAAAGATAAGTTGCAGACATTTTTGGATATAAATGAAGAGTTACCTGAATATACGACACCTAAAGGTTTGATCAAAAAGAGAAAATCATTGATAGGTACTTTACAGGGATCTCATGATTCTATGACAGGTATAATTGATATCGCAATGGCTGGTTCTATATGTAAAAAGGGAAAATTTCATAAACTGTTGAATGAGTATGGCATGATCATTGTGGATGAATGTCATCATGCGGCTTCAAATACAGAAAGTGCTGTTTTAAAAGAAATTAAAGCTAAGTATGTGTATGGTGTTACAGCCGTTGATCGAACGGATCAATTGGATAAGATGAATTTTATGCTTATTGGTCCAATACGACATAAATATTCCGCAAAAGAACAAGCAAAACAACAAGGGATTCCTCGTTTGTTATATCCTCGGTTTACACATGTGGTTGCACCAAGAGGAATGATGAAAGATGAAAAGAATCCAAATGAAGCATACTCAATATTACGAGATAATGATTTGCGAGATCAAATGATTGTTCAGGATATAAAAGATTGTATTCAAAAAAATCGTACGCCTGTGGTTTTGTCTAAATATGTAAATCATTGTAAGAAGCTATATCAACAATTAGAAGGTGTGGCAGATTTTGTTTTCTTGTTGATAGGAAGTCAATCAAAAAAAGAAAATAATCATATTGTTGAATTAATGAAAAGTGTACCTGAAGATAAAACTATGATATTAATTGCGACAGGATCGCTCGTTGGAGAAGGCTTTGACCTTGATAGATTAGATACTTTGTTTCTAGCAATGCCTGTAGCTAGTAGTAGTGTTATAAAACAATTTACAGGAAGAATTCATCGACTATATGATAAAAAATATACAATACTTGTATATGATTATGTAGATGTCCATATTCCAATGTTTGATCGGATGTATGGAAAAAGATTAAAGGCCTACAAAGAATCAGGCTATGAATTAATTTCGGATACAAACGACATAAAAAATGAATCAGAGACTTATCAATCTATATATGATGCAAGTAATTATTATGATGCTTATGTTCAAGATTTATTGTGTGCTAATAAGAATATTATTGTATCCAGTCCTTCATTATCTGGTGATAAAGTTGTAGAATTTACTAAATTGATCAAAGAAAAGATGGAAAGTGGAGTTGAAGTAACCGTAGTTTCTTGGATGCCTGATAAAATTAGGTTTGGAAGTTCAAATTATAGAATGCAGTTGTTAGAAGAAATGAGACAATCTGGTTTTTATCTGAAATCGGCAGAAGATAATTGTGAACATTTTGCGATTATTGATCAGGAAATTGTATGGTATGGAAATATAAATTTATTAGGTAAACAAGATGTAGAAGATCATATTATGCGGATTCAAAGTAAAGAAATCGCAAGTGAACTTATGGAAATGACTTTTGGGTACAGTTTATATAATTATTTGAATAACTTCTAGAAATTTTCCTAGAAGTTTTTCTATTTGTGATAAAATAATGGGCAGGTGATATTTGATGAGTGAAAAAAGAGAAGGTTACCAATTTGTTGGCTGGTATATAGATAAAGAGTGTACAAAAAGATTAAATCCAGGTGGGGTGCTTCCTCATTCTGTGACTTTATATGATAAATGGATTCCTATTTGGTATCCCATTGAATATGATGTGGACGGCGGAGTTATGTCGCGTCGTAATCCAAGATATACATGCATTGAATCGGAAGAATTATTGTTGTATCCGGCATTTAAGAAGGGCGTTATGTTTGTAGGTTGGCAGTTGAATGGTGAAATTATAACAAGTTTACCAGCAGGCATTCATGAACCTGTTATATTGACAGCTATTTATAAAGAATGTCCAGTTATCCACTTTGAAACGTGTGGTGGAGCCAATTATATGGATATATGTACGGATGAACATGGTTTATTGGGGGATTTAAAGCCACCAGTTCGAGTTGGATATACCTTTGATGGATGGTTCTGGGATTGTGATTATCGTTGGCGTTATAACTTGGATGAACCCATTCATGAGTCTTGTACTTTATATGCTCATTGGCAAGTAAGTCAATATAAGATTACATATGATTTAAATGGTGGACTAAGTAGTCGAAGAAATCCAAAGTCATATACGTATTTTTCGGATACGATTCATTTGTTGCCGGCAACAAAGCCAGGATATGAATTTGTGGGTTGGTTTGATAAAAGAGGAAATGAGTTGAATGTGATTCGTGAGCATTCAATGGGAAATAAGCATTTAATTGCACAGTTTAGAAAGAGGGAATTGAATTAGTATGCAAAATCCATTAGGGTATGAAAAAGAGTCATCATTATTAAAAAAGTTTGCGATACCAAGTATTATCTCAATGCTTGTATCGTCACTATATAACATTGTGGATCAAATCTTTATCGGGCAAGGTGTTGGATTTTTAGGAAATGCTGCAACCAATGTAGCTTTTCCATTGACAACAATTGCACTTGCGATTGCATTGTTGATTGGGATTGGTTCAGCAAGTTTATTTAGTTTATATCTAGGTGAAAAGAATCCAGAACGATCAAGTAGTATTGCTGGGAATGGTATTAGTATGTCTGTACTTTGCTCAGTAATCTATGTTGTCTTAGTACTTGTATTTCTTGAACCACTATTAAAATCATTTGGGGCTACAAGTACAATTATGCCTTTGGCACTTGAATATACACGAATTACAACTTTGGGTGTTCCATTCTTGATTACGACAAATGTGATTAGTAACTTGATTCGTGCAGACGGGTCACCAAAATATTCAATGACATGCATGGTTGCGGGAGCTATTGTGAATACAATATTAGATCCTTTGTTTATTTTTGTATTTCATATGGGTGTCGCTGGAGCTGCCATTGCCACAGTAGCTGGTCAAGTGATTTCATTTTTTATTGCTGCCTGGTATATTAAGAGTTTTCAACATATTGAATTTAATAAAAAGAGTTTACGTATTTCTTTGAAGGATACAAAGGAAATGGCAACCATTGGAATGAGTGCTTCACTAAATCAGATTGCGATTTTGTTTGTGCAAATCGTATTAAATAATTCATTGACGTATTATGGACAGTTTACTAAGTTCGGTAGTGATATTCCTTTAGCTGCATGTGGCATTGTGATGAAAACCAATGCGATATTATTAGCTATTATTATTGGTATTTCGCAAGGTATGCAGCCAATCATTGGATTTAATTATGGAGCGCAAAAATATGAGCGTGTTAAAAAGACGTTCAAGCTTGCGATAAGTGCAAATTTGGTTGTTTCATTTATTGGTTGGGCCTTATTTCAATTCTGCACAAGTACTGTATTATCAATATTTGGATCAGGGGATGCGAACTATTTTGAATTTGCGACAATGTTTATGCAAATCTATCTAATGCTAGTATGTGTTGATGGAGTACAGATGTTATCGTCTAGCTTCTTTTCGTCAATTAAAAAAGCATATTTAGGAATGTTTTTGTCGATGACAAGACAGGTGTTGTTCTTGATTCCGCTTGTTTTGATCTTACCTAAATTTTTTGGATTGAATGGAATCTTATACGCGGCTCCCATTGCGGATTTTGTAGCCTTTGTAGTATCGGTTATTTGTATTTTAGCTGAATTCAAGAAGTTAAATGAATTAGAAAAAAGTAGGAAAACAAATTCTCTGTAAAAGGAGAGTTTTTTTCTTTAAATGACATTCTACGGATTCTGTATTTTAGAAATGCGTAGAATTGATTATTATCGATATTTATGGTAGAATACTAATGTTTCGCATGGAGG
>OLJB01001352.1_pt1 | contig 12123 bp, 10 predicted proteins | sample 1601391 | NCBI WGS metagenome assembly OLJB01 (sample SAMN01915215, study PRJEB22387) | human gut metagenome | isolation source: stool | host: Homo sapiens | place: USA | reverse complement strand
CCAGCGATTCTTTCTCCGCTTTCGTCTCCTGCATTTCTGCCTTCATTGTGAATGATGTCATCAAAAATGTCAAGGCAAATAAACGTATATTCCTGCAGTAAATTCATTTCCACTCCTGTATCACTCTTCTGCTCAAAATGGTGAATATATATTTCCTTTGAAAAGTTAGAAAAATCCGAATTACTTTTTTCGAACAAGACAATGGTATATACTTTCTGGATTTTTCTATATGTGAATCCCTGTCCAAGTTCTGCCCTGACTCTCTTATACTGTCGTAATAATAAATCTGACGAATAGCATGCGCTTCTTTGTCCAGGAAATAAATACCCAATTTTTTGAACCTCAACATTCGCTATACTTCCATCTTCAAACTGAACAACAATATCCATGATCAGCAATGAACTTTCCGCTGCAATTTGTGCAGATTCATTTGGCAATACTTTTAATATTTTTACTTTTTTCCCAAGGATTTCTGATAGAAAATCGTTTAATCGTTCAGGTCTTGTGTCCGGATTCATAACTGCTTTAAAATAAGTGTCATACAATAATTTTACTCCTTTTACACCTGTACAAATATCAAGATATTCCTGTTGATATTTCCCTTCCCATTCACAAAATGTTTTCCATAGCTTCGTATTTTCACGAAGTTCACTCAATACCTCTCCTTGCGTACGTATCATCGGAAAATAATTTTGTAATTTATTCTTCATAGGCACATCCTCACTTTTTTCCTTTTTGTTTTTCTTTTTGTTTTTTGAATCGGTGCTTTGAAATAAGCAATTGATTGTTTTTTATTCTGAATTCAGATACTCCATAGATTGAAGTAGGGAGAGAAGATCGGGGCGTGACGTAAGGTTTTATGTGTTTATTGTTCATAACTCTACTTTTTTTGTTTATAAAAATGTGAATATCTCTTATTGCGCCTACAATATCTACAATAATGCGCACCAGTTATCCCCCTTTTTGAAGAACACCTGGAAAATAACGAAGAGAGCCAGAACTTTTACTGCTCCGCTCTCTTCGTCATTTATTATTTTGCATTCATCTTTGTGAACTTTTACATCACTATCTTTCCTTGTTTCTTCCACTTCCGTGTCACATAGATATAATACGGGATCAGTGGAATCAATGCAGAGATCCATGCTGCCGGATCTGACAGACACACTCCTGCAAAGCTTGTTTTTCCTGCCACAAGAACTACAATTGCAGATCTCGCCGCAAGTTCAAACACTCCTCCGAGCATCGGCACAAGTCCATATCCAAGTCCTTGCAAGGTATTCCTATATAGGAAGATACTTCCCAGGAATGGATAACACCAGAATACTGTATGGAAATACAGCACTGATACTTCAATAACTTTCGTCTCTGATGGGCTGATAAAAAGGTAGGTCAGATATTTACTAAAGAAAAATACCAGTATCATCGCAATTACGCTGTAAGCCAGAATCATAATCTGTGTACAGCGCACACCTTGTCGTACACGGTCTACTTTTCCAGCTCCCCAGTTCTGTCCCACATAAGTTGCAATCGTTGCACCGAAAGCAACGAATACTGTGCAGATTACATTCTGAATCTTTGCTGCCGCAGAGAAACCAGCCATATAATCTTCCCCGTAAACATTTACAGCACCCTGTACAATAATTGTTCCGATCGCTGTAATAGAAAACTGTAATGCCATCGGAACTCCAAGAGCCATCAATTTTCCGCAAGCTGGAAGAGAAAATCTGAAATTCTCTTTTTTAAGATGCAGAATAGGGAACTTCTTCACGATATATATAAAGCAGAGTACTGCTGAGATTCCCTGTGCGATAACTGTCGCATAGGCACATCCTTCTACACCCATGCCGCCATAAATAATGAACGCCACATCAAGTCCTACATTGATTACTGCTGAAATGATCAAAAAATACAATGGGGATTTCGAATCACCCAGTGCACGCAGAAATGCAGCCAGCGCATTATACGCTGCCGTTACAATCAGACCCGCATAAATAATTCCCATATATGCCTTTACGTCCGGCATAATGCTATCCTTATAATTCATCAAACGTAAGATTGGCTCATTTGCAATTCCAAGACCAATCGTCATAAGCACAGCCCAGCCAGCAGAAAGGTAAATAGACATCGCCACATAATGCCGCATCCTCTCATATTCTTTCGCGCCAAACCACTGTGACACCAAAATAGCAAATCCACTACTCAGACCGTTCAGCCAGCCTGTCACAAAGAACATCAAGGATCCCGTACTTCCAATTGCAGCCAGTGCTCTTACACCAAGAAACTGTCCTGCTATGATTGAATCAGCAATGTTGTAAAACTGCTGAAATATATTTCCCAAAAACATTGGTATCATAAACTGCATGATCAGGCGGGCCGGACTTCCGGTCGTCATGTCATGAATCGTTGTGTTTTTCATTGTTGCATTGTCACTCATACTGTCATTATTTCCTCCAATTCATTACATCCATCACCGATTTTTGTCGGTTATTCATTCTTTTCTGCACCTTCAAGTCTCGCACCTTCCATCATGGCCAGAACAAACTCTTTCATCTCCTGTGCATCCCAGATCTCCGGAACCGGATAAACCGGATTCGCCTCTTTCTGTGCCCATTTTACAATCTGGTTCACGTCTTCTTCCCGGATCATATCCGGATATTTCGGAATTCCAAGTTTCTCTTTTAACTCTTCCATCCACTGGAGAAATGTTTCGGCACGAACTTCGGCTGAGATCATACCGTCCGGTGTATCTACTTCCATCGCACAGATATCACACAAATCCGCAAGCTTATCATACACAGAAGATCCATAGGCACGCATCACATGCGGAAGCAGAATTGCCATCACAAGCCCGTGAGGCACTCCATAGAGCCCGCTGAGCGCATGGCCAATTGCATGAACATAACCCACACTTCCTCTTGTAAATGCGCGTCCCGCATGAAATGCAGCCTCCTGCATATCCTGTCTCGCTTGCAGATTTGTCCCGTCTTCATATGCTGTCAGAAGACTTTCATGAATCAATCGCACTGCCTTACTACACATCAGACGCTCAAAATCACTGTTATATGTATCATTCGTGTATGCTTCCACTGCATGACACAGCGCATCCATTCCTGTCTGTGCTGTTACCTGTGGTGGCAGTCCTACTGTAAGGCACGGATCAAGTACTGCAAAGCGTGGCATCAATTGCAAATCATTGATTGATGCTTTATGATGTGTCTGAACCTCGGTGATCACCGCTGCAATCGTTGCCTCAGACCCGCTGCCTGAAGTTGTAGGCACGGCAAAGATTACAGGAATCGGACGTAGCACACGGAAAAGTCCCTGTAAGTTCCGAACTGCTTTCTTCGGTCTCGCAACTCTGGCTCCGATCCCTTTTGCACAATCCATCACACTTCCGCCACCAAATGCGATCATGCAGTCACACTTTTCTCCAAGAAATATTCCTACTCCATTTTCAACTTCTTCATCCGTAGGATTCTGAGAAATGCCATCAAAGATAACATATTTCAACTTCTTCTCTTTCATCTCTTCCAGCAGTTCATTAAGAAGCCCCCTCGCACGGATCTTCGGTCCTGTTACAATTAATACTTTATGAAATCCTCTATCTCGAACCGCCTCTGGCAGCTTCTTCACTGCTCCTGATCCACTGAGCATTTTCGGTGAACGCCACGGAAGTGCAGCCATCAAAAGCTTCGCCCCCGCCTGATATACTCTGCAATATTTTTTCATTAAAACTGATTTCACATTTGCTTTCATCTCACACCTGCCATTTTCATGAATACTGTGATTTGTATTTTGCCACACTCCTGCTTTGAAATCAATCAATTCTTTCTATATTAAAGGAATTTTTTTAATGTTCCTTTTCACTTGTATATAATAATGCCTAAAAATCTGTCTGATTTTTCTTATTTTCTTTTTTTGTGAAAAATGACAAATGATTTTCGATAAATTTTTCCATTATTTTTGCTATTTTTTTATTTTTTCTATGTAAAATCCTAGCAATATCGCACAAAAAAGAGTATACTAAAGAAGTAGTATTATGAAAGAGAGGGCTTTTTATGAAACACGATAATATGTTGGCTATGATCTTAGCCGGAGGTCGAGGAACCCGCCTCCATGATTTGACAAAAAAAGTGGCTAAACCAGCCGTTTCATATGGCGGAAAATACCGCATTATTGATTTCCCACTTAGTAACTGCGCAAACAGCGGAATTGACATTGTAGGTGTTCTGACACAGTACGAATCCGTACTTCTGAACAGCTATGCAGCAGCAGGAAGAAGATGGGGACTTGATGCGAAGGACAGTGGAGTTTATGTGCTCCCACCACGTGAGAAAGCTGATGCGAACCTTGATGTATACAGAGGAACAGCTGACGCTATTTCCCAGAATATTGACTTTATAGATACATACTCCCCAGATTATCTGCTGATCCTCTCTGGAGACCACATCTATAAGATGAATTACGACAAGATGCTCGAGTATCATAAACAAAACAACGCAGATGCAACGATTGCCGTTATCGAAGTTCCTATGAAGGAAGCAAGCCGTTTTGGTATTATGAATACAGATGAGACAGGACATATCGTTGAATTTGAAGAGAAGCCTGAGCATCCAAAGAGCAACCTCGCTTCCATGGGTATTTATATCTTTAACTGGAAACTTCTTCGTAAGATGCTTCTCGCAGATATGAAGAATGCAGATTCCAGCCATGACTTTGGTAAAGATATCATTCCTACTATGCTTAATGACGGAAAGAGTCTGTATGCATACAAGTTCAAAGGATATTGGAAAGATGTTGGAACAATTGATTCACTCTGGGAAGCTAATATGGACCTTCTTGATAAGAACAATAAGCTTGATCTGAATGACCCAAATTGGAAGATCTATACAGAAGATGCAACTGCACTTCCACAGTATATCGGAGCTGATGCAGTTGTAGAAAGAGCCTTCATTACACAGGGATGTGTCGTTGATGGTACAGTTAAGAATTCTGTTCTGTTCACTGGTGCGAAAGTTGCTGCCGGTGCAAAAGTCATTGATAGTGTCCTCATGCCGGGTGCTGAGGTTGCAGAAGGTGCCGTTGTTACACGTGCCCTTGTTGCCGATGGCATTAAGATTGGAAAGAACGCTGTTGTCGGAGACGCAGCCAGCGAGAATATCGAGCTCGTTGCAAAACGAGTAAAGGGGGACGAATAAGATGAGTAAAGCTTTTGGAATTATCAACTTTGCAGGAAACAACATACAGGTAAATGACATGCAGGCATACCGTCCGATCGGTGCCTTCTCCTTCCTCGGAAGATATCGTGTGATCGACTTTCCGATTTCTAACATGAGTAACAGTGGAATTGATGTAATGCAGGTTTATGTTCGCAGAAAACCTCGTTCTCTCGTAGAACACATCGGAACAGGACGTCATTACAATATCAACTCCAAACGTGGTAAACTGATTACTCTCTTCCAGGAGAGCAACATTGACAACGGTATTTACAACACAGATATCGCTGCTTACATGGAAAACCTTGACTGCTTCGATGAGATCAACTCTGAGTATGTTGTGATCGCGCCTAGCTACATGGTTTACACAGCTGATTACAGTGCATTTCTCAAGACACATATTGAATCAGGTGCAGACATCACTCTGATGTATCACTCTGTTGACAATGCGAAGGATCATTTCCCGAACTGTCAGACACTGAACATCAACAAACAGAAAGGTGTTCTCTCCATGGAGCCAAACCTTGGAAATGCTAAGAACAGAAACATCTTCATGGATACTTATGTAATGAAGAAAGATCTGTTCCTTGACCTGGTTCAGAAGGCACACAAACTTTCCTCCATGTACACACTGGCTGATATCGTGAATGAGTCTTGTGAGGAACTTGATGTTCGCGCATATCCACATCGTGGATACTTTGCAACAATCTCAGACTTCAATAGTTACTATGAAGCAAACCTTGAACTGATCGACCTGAAAAAAGCAACAGATCTGTTCCATGATAACTGGCCAATTTATACACGTACAAATGACTCCTGCCCGACACAGTATTTTGAAGGCAGCAAGGTAACATCCTCCGTAATTTCTAACGGATGCCTGATTGAAGGTGCTGTTGAGAATTCTGTTATCGGACGTGGCTGTACAATCAAAGAAGGGGCAGTTGTTAAGAATTGTGTCATCGGTGCAGACGTGGTTATCGGAAAAGGTGTTCATGCTGAAAACCTTGTGATCGACAAACATGCACGCCTGATTCGTGGTAAGCGTATTATCGCATCCCCTGATAAACCGGGATACATCAAACGTGGTGACAGACTGTAAGCTTAAAATCATTTTTACAGAATCTTATAGGAAAATAATTTTTCCATAAATATGTGTCGTTAATACATACACATAAAAAACCGGAAAGTAAAAGATAAATTTAAATTCTTTTACTTTCCGGTTTTTCAGTTTATACTCAAATTTGATTTACATTTTTATTTGTGTCATCTTTTACTTACGGTTCTTTTTGTAAATAATTGCAAGTCCTTTCAGGAGCAGATCATCGTCCAGGATAATCTCTCTTCTACAATGAGAAACAATCTTCTTCGCCAGTCCGCCTGTCGCGATCACAGTTGCCTCTCCGCCAAGCTGTTCCTGCAGACGATCAATAATTCCATCCATTGCGGCAGCGCTACTGTAGATCAGACCGCTCTTCATACACTCTGTAGTATTCTTTCCAATCATATGCTCCGGTGCTTCAATACTGATTCCGCCAAGCTGAGATGCATGAGCTGTCAGAGAATCCAGAGAAACTCCGATTCCAGGATAAATCATGCCTCCGATATAATTCTTATTTTTATCAATCACACAGACTGTATTTGCTGTCCCAAGATCAAAGATTAGAAGTGGAGCCGGATACTCAACAATTGCTGCAACAGAATCGACCACCAGATCACTTCCCAACTGTGCAGGGTTATCGATTCGAATGTTCAATCCTGTCTTAATTCCGGCTCCCACAACAAGAACATTCTTCTTCAGGATCTTCTCTACCGCCAGCTTCACGATGGTTGTAATCTGCGGCACGACAGAAGAAATGATTCCGCCTTCGATTTCATCTCTATGAATATGATAAATATCAAGTACATTCTTAATATCGATTGCATACTCTAACTCTGTCTTCGTACGAACAGTTGACAAACGTTCTACAAAAAGAGTTTTATCTCCATCAATACAGCCCAATACAATATTTGTATTTCCAATGTCTATTGTCAGTATCATCTTTTAAACTTCCCCTCTCTGTGCCAGAATCTGATCAAGGATTCGATCTGCTGTTTCCTCTTTTGTCAGCTTGCCGAGCTCTTTTTCAAAATCTTCTGTAATCACTGTGACCACATTCGTATTCCCGCCAAACCCGGCGCCTTCCATTTTCAAACTGTTTGCTATAATCATGTCCAGGTTCTTTTTCTTCAGCTTCTTTCTGGAATTCTCGAGCATATTTTCTGTTTCCATAGAAAATCCACAGAGAAATTGATCTTTTGTTTTATGCGCTCCAAGATACGCAAGAATATCATCTGTGCGTTCCATTTCAAGTGCCAGATCGTCATCCTTTTTCTTCACCTTTTCATCACTGACATAGCGAGGTCTATAATCCGCAACTGCTGCTGCCTTAATAATAATATCCTGTTCTTCGGCCCGTCCTGTCACTTCTTCAAACATTTCTCTCGCCGTTGTGATTGGAACAACATTTACAAAATGTGGCTTCTCAATAGAGGTCGGTCCTGTGACAAGTGTAACATCCGCTCCACGCTGCATACATACCTTTGCAATCGCATACCCCATCTTTCCGGTAGAATGATTCGTAATATAGCGTACAGGATCAACAGGCTCCTGTGTAGGACCTGCTGTAACCAGAACATGCAGTCCTTTCATATCCTTTTCTCTTGCGATTTCCCGCAAAATATATTCAAGCAAAAGCTCCGGTTCCGGCATTTTCCCTGCTCCTGTATCTCCACAGGCAAGATAACCAACCGCCGGGCTGATCACTTCATAATTATAATGCTCCAGTACCTTCAGGTTATCCTGAACGATTGGATTCTCAAACATATTCGTATTCATTGCAGGAGCAACGATCTTCTTACATTTGCACGCCATGATTGTTGTTGTCAGCATGTCATCCGCAATGCCATGAGCAATCTTCCCAATCACATTCGCACTTGCCGGTGCCAACATAACTACGTCCGCTTTCTTCGCTAATGATACATGTTCTACACTATACTGAAAATTCCGGTCAAATGTATCTACAAGACACTTATTTCCTGTCAGTGTCTCAAATGTGATCGGATTAATAAAATTTGTCGCATTTTCTGTCATAAGCACATGCACATCTGCATGCAATTTCTTCAGCGCACTTGCAAGTGACGCAATTTTATATGCTGCAATACTTCCTGTCACTCCAAGAAGCACAGTTTTTCCCTTTAACATGAGTACATTTTTCCTTTCTGTTAAACTCTTTTTTTAGTTTAGCACAACAAATATTCTTAGAAAAGTCCTTTACCGTTATGTTTTTCACAAAATACCGTATAATTTTGTATTTTATCCACATTCTATATAAAGAAACCCACATTCTTTTCTTATAACTGATGCACGTATTCCATCTTTGATATTATTTCATAACAAATAACACACCATAAAAAGGAGGATTTCATCATGGATGAACAAACACGAAAACTATATGAAGAATGCAACACAGGATGTCAGATGGCAATCGAAAGTATGCAGCAAATCAAAGATTTCACCCAAGATACAACCTTATTCCAATTAATTGAAAAATACATTGATCGTCATTCTCGATTAGGCGGTAATGCAAAAGATCATCTGATTGATTCGGGAAATGAAGTTAAAGCTCCGGGAATGATGGCTTCCGCATTTTCCTGGTTCAGCACAGAACTTAAACTGAATCTGAATGATGATAACTCCAAAATTGCAAAACTTCTGATTGATGGATGCAGCATGGGAATTAAAACACTCGGAGAACGTGCCAATACATTGAACAGGGCTGACAAATCTGCCGATGCGCTGGCAAGAAAAATTATCAAAACAGAAGAAGAAATGATACGAGAATTAGAATCATTTTTATAAAATTTGCTTTCTCTTATCTGTAATGTTAGTATAGTGATATTAAGTTATTGACATTACAGATAAGGAGCATTCTATGCTGAAATCATATATTGCATTTGACCTGGAGACAACCGGGCTAAGTCCTCAGGAACATGAAATTATAGAGATTGGTGCCCTCAAAGTCCGGGAAGGAAAGGTTGTTGACCGTTTTATGGAATTCGTCCATCCAGACAAACCGATCACACCGATGATCACCAACATCACACATATCACAAATGATATGGTTGCAGGAGCAAGATCCTGCCCGGAAGTCATCCACGATTTTCTCTCCTTTTGTGAAGATGACGTGCTGATCGGACACAACGTCATGTTTGACTATAGCTTTGTAAAATGCAGTGCAGTCAGAGAAGGTCTTACATTTGAAAAAATGGGGATCGATACTTTAAAAATTGCCCGCAAAGTACATAAAGACTTTGAGTCTAAAAGTCTCGGTGCGTTATGCGACTATTATCATATTGAGAATCCTGCTGCTCACCGTGCATACTATGATGCACTCGCAACCGCAAAGCTTTATCAGACACTAGCACACTATTTTGAGCCACAGGATCCGAAAGTGTTCCAGCCTCTTCAACTTCAATATAAAATTAAAAAAGTGCAGCCTGCCACACCAAAGCAGATTGCACTCTTAGAACGTCTGACGGAACAGAAAGAACTGATACCTGACTGGGATGCAGCTACGCTGACAAGAAGCGAAGCCTCCCGGATCATTGACAGGCTTTTGAAATCTTAATCTTCCTGAAGTCTCTGTACCATTGCCCAGATTGCCTTTGCTGAATTGAAGTTCACCGGCATCATCTCAGAGGCTTCAATGCTGATATCAAATGCATCCTCCAGCTCTGATACAAGTGTGATGATCGCGAAAGAATCAAGAAGCTGATCATCGATCAGAGCTGTCTCGTTCTCATAGTCAATACTATCATCAATCTCATTTAAAATCGCTAATAATTCTTCCATTTTTTCTTCCTCTTTTCCTATCATTTTGAATCTGTAACTGTTCTACCATGTTCAATTCATAAGTTTCCTGCTGTACTCTTGCCTGGATCCATCCTTCTTCCTCGCTGTAAAGCACAACCCCCGGAAGTTCATGGCTCAAGAACAATGCCATTCCTTCCATTGCTGAATACGCACCGGTTCTCTCGAATACAAGGATGGCGCCTTTTTCCAAACCTTTCAGGGTGATTTCATTGCAGAGAACATCATTCAGTGTACATAAGGATCCACAGACTTTCCAGGTCTTTTCTTCTGTATTCTTATTTTCGGAAACTTCCGCAACCTTCACTGAAACTTCCTTTGGAAGTACCTTCACATACGGTTCATACATTCCCTTGATTTGCCCGTCATAATTGAGCTGATGACAGCCCCCGTCAACAATGCAATAATGAATACCGTCACTCGTCTTGGTATCTTCCACTTTGGTCAAATAGTAGCCACACATCGCCGCCAGCGCGCGTCCCAGCTCTACTGTTACATGTCCCTTCCATTGCATGCCCTTCACAGCGTCCTGAAGTCCCTTTAATCCAGCTTCTTCAAAGGTCTCTGCCGTTTTATCGCGGAAATACGGAACTGCCGTTCCAGAGCCGTATTCCAGACATCTCACATCGATCTGCTCTTCTGCCGCTTTCTTTAAAAATTCATCCAGATATGCCAGTTCCTTCTGATGGCGCTTCAGATTCTTCTTTTGTGTTCCTGAGAAATAGTGAATTCCTTCTGCCTTGATTCCCGGAAGTTCCTTTGCCTTTTTCAGAATTTCTAATACCGTATCTTCGTCCATTCCAAACTGATTTCCACTCGTAAGCCGCGGGTATAACCGGAGCACACCATCCTCCGGATGTTCCTCGCTCCATTCTGCAAAATATTGGAAATGCAGTGGGGATTCCACTGTATATGCACATTTATTTCCGCAATATGAAAGTATCTCCCGGATATCATCCCGTTTTTTCATAACACCTGAAATAAATAATTTTTCCAATGGTACCTGCAGTCTCCGGCAGATCCGGAATTCTCCCATGGAGCAGACTTCGATGCGGTCTGCCCACTGAGCCATATATCCTGTCAGAAATGGATTCGCCTTCATTGCATAACAAAGGCTGATCCCCGGACCAAAGCCTGCACGAATACGCTCTGTCTGTTCTTTTAAGATATCCAGATCAAACACGTAAAGCGGAGTTCCATATTTTTTTGCAGCATTAAACAGCATTTCTTTTTTCACAATATTTTCTCCTTTCTTATGCTGCTCCTCTCAACCCCCAATGTACAGCCTTTATTTTTTCCATAATTCTTAAAATAATTACGGTCTGTCTTGCCATTCTTGTTCAACGGCATCTCATCTACCTGAATCAATTTTGTCGGAACCATATAGACCGGAAGTTTTTCCTTCATCTGTTTTCTGACATCTGAGGCTGCTTTCTCTCCAAGATAAAATCCCATAATACGATTTTTCTCCATATCAAAGACACAGCAGCTCTTCTCCACTCCATCAAGTGCTGTCATAGAACGCTCAATTTCCTCCAGCTCAATCCGGTGTCCCATATGTTTGATCTGGAAATCTTTTCTTCCTGCAAATACGATATTTCCTTCTTCGTCATAACTTCCAAGATCTCCGGTTCGATACATTCTCTGTTCTGTTCCATCTACAGGATACAGCACAAACTTCTCCGCTGTCTGCTCAGGTTCTTTATAATAGCCATTCGCCAGAGATTCTCCTGCCGAGCAGATTTCCCCCTGTACACCAGGTTCTGTCACCCGTTTGCCTTCCTCGTCTACAAGGATTACTCTTCTTCCCGGGAATGCCTTACCGGCCGGTATTTTCTCACTGTCCTCATACTGTCGCTCAATCGGGAAATAGGTACAGTTACAAGTAATCTCAGTTGGTCCATATAAATTTACAAATTTTGCATCTGGCAGCTTTTCCTGCCAGATACGCAGCTGTTTTGGCGGCATTGCTTCTCCGCTGAACATAACTCTTTTCAC
>OLJB01001341.1_pt1 | contig 12161 bp, 9 predicted proteins | sample 1601391 | NCBI WGS metagenome assembly OLJB01 (sample SAMN01915215, study PRJEB22387) | human gut metagenome | isolation source: stool | host: Homo sapiens | place: USA | reverse complement strand
ACGTCGCCCGTTTGGTTTCCTGCGCGGTTTTCTTCGCCGCCTTTGCGGTGGCTTCAGCGGTTTTTTTCGCTTTGCCGCCCGCTTTCAGCGTTTTTGCATACTGCTTTTTAATGCGCTGCTTCTGCCAAAAACGGGAAATGGGGTTGGAGTGCGCAAGCGCGGGGTTATCGTGCAACGCCTTTTGATAGAGAAAATCTGCGTTTGCCTTTACCGCTTGTTTTTCCGCTGCCGCCGCTGCCCGGTAGGGTTTCAGCTTATGGCGGCGTATGCCGCCCTTAACTGCCCGCGCCGCCATGCCGCCCGCTTTCTCTCCGGCAAGTTCTACCCGGTGCCCGCTTTCCACACCGACGTTTTCTTTCTCTACCTCGTAGATTTTCCCATGTACGGTACTGTTTAACTCCTGTGCCGGACGGGATAAGGGGTTATGCCGCAACTTGCCGTTTGGGGGCTTATCCGTCTTTTCAAAGGAAAGGCGCGTCTTTGCCTTGCCTTTCGCTTCGTCAAAAACGCGCTCTTTCTTGATTTTGGTCTGCTTGGGGATAGCCGCCCGCGCTGCGTCTAAACAGTCTGCCGCCTTATCCGATTTCTTGATCGCTTTTTGAAGTTCCGGCGTTGCCCGTTCCGCTTCGGAAAACTGCAAGCGGGAAGAATGGGTTTTAGGCTGCGTCGCGTCAAGGGCTTTTTTCTCCGCGCCTTTTGCTGCGTGTCGCTCAATCTCTGCGCCGATATGCTGCACAACCTTTTCCGCTGCCACCCCTGCGGGGGCTGAATAGTTTTCTTCCTGCGGCCTTTCGCTGATACTGGACGTTTCGCCCGTCGTGAGGTTTTCCGCAACCGCACCGTCGCGGGTCATTTTTTGCGTTACCTTGTCGGGGGCTTTCAGTTCCTTGCTCAATCTTCATCACCTCCAATCCGCTGTTTTGCAAGTTCGCAATAGTCGGGGTTTAACTCAATGCCGATATAGCGGCGGTTAAGCCGTTTTGCTACCATGCCCGTCGTGCCGCTGCCGAAAAAGGGGTCAAGGACAATCCCGCCGATGGGACAGCCCGCCAAAATGCACGTTTCCGCAAGTTTCGGCGGGAACGCTGCGAAATGCCCGCCATGATAGCCGACATTGTTAATCTGCCAAACGTTGCGGCGGCTGCGGACGGGAGAAATCAACTCGTCGGCGTATGCGCCCTTTTCGCGGGGGCGGTTGATTTTCTGCGGTTGGTTTTGCCCCGGAACAGTAACGTTATACTTATTTCCTTTGCTAACTCCGCTTTTCAGCCGCCCCGCCGTTGTGGGGGCTATCGGCTCGGCTACTGCTTGCCAATCGTAATAATACTTCTTTGACTTGGTAAGCAGAAACACATATTCATAGCAGCGGGTCGGCCTGTCCCGCGTGCTTTCCGGCATGGGGTTTGTTTTGTGCCAAATGATAGAACTGCGCAAATACCAACCGTCGCCCCGCAAGGCGAGGGCTACAAGCCACGGAATACCAATTAAATCTTTGGGCTTGCAGCCGGGGGCGCGGTGGTTAAACGCCACTTGCTGCCCGTTCCTGCCTTTGGGGTATTTGGGGTCTTGGTGGTCGGCTTTGCTGCCTGTGCCGCAATAAGTGTCCGCGATATTCAGCCAACAAGTACCCTCCGGCGTAAGCACCCGCTTTACCTCATGGAATACCGCCGTAATACGGGAAACATATTCCTCCGGCGTTGCTTCCCGTCCGATCTGCCCGTCTGCGCCGTAGTCCCGCAAGGCATAGTAGGGTGGGGACGTTACGCAACAATCAACTGCATTTTCCGGCAAGGTTTGAAGCACCTGCAAGCTGTCGCCGCAATAGATTTTGTCCATTTCTATCCTCATGCCGACACCTCGCCGGGTTTGGTCGTCATTACACGATAGAGTTCCGTATCTTGCGGGAAACGGTCAATAAAGGGCAAAATCACGTTGCCATAGAAGATAAGCCCCTCGCCCGCGTCGGAATGGGTTACATAGGTCATTTGCTGCTGCGAAATGTTAAGCTGCTTTGCAAGGATTTCCCTGTCGCCCTGGGCTTGGTTGAGCATATACACAAAATCGCTGTTTTCAAAAATGTTCTCCACCTCGCGGGACGATAACAAATCTTTCACGTTTTGGGTGATACCTGTCGGAATACCGCCCCATTTTCTAAAACGCTTCCAAATCTCAACGCTGTACGCTGCGGTCTGTTCCTCTTTGAGCAGCAAATGAAACTCGTCGATATAGTACCGCGTCGCCTTGCCTTCGCTGCGGTTTATGGTAACTCTGTTCCAAACTTGATCTTGGACAATGAGCATACCGAGTTTTCGTAGCTGGGTGCCGAGTTCTTTAATATCAAAGCAGACAAGGCGGTTGTGAATGTCAACGTTTGTTTGGTGGTTAAACACGTTCAAACTGCCATTTACATAGAGTTCCAATGCCGACGCGATACGCTGCGCTTCCTTTTCCGGCTGCTTCTTGATTTCATTGTAGAGGTCGCCCAAAATCGGCATATTCTCCGGCTTCGGGTCTGCAAGGTAGCTGCGGTACACGCTGATAACGGCGCGGTCAATCAAAGTCTTTTCAACCGCTTCCAGCCCGTTTTTGCCGCCCATAATCAACTCGCAAAAGGAAAGGATAAAATCGCTCTTTAAGGCTATGGGCGTGTCGCCCTCGCTGTAATTGAGGTTTATATCCATCGGGTTAATGTACTGCGTGCTGTTCTGCGAAACCTTGATAACCTGCCCTTTCAGCCGTTCCACAAGGGGGTAATATTCCGCTTCCGGGTCGCAAATGATAATATCGTCTGCGGTAATGAGAAAAGCGTTGGTGATCTCGCGCTTTGCCGAAAAACTCTTGCCGCTGCCGGGTGTGCCGAGTATCAAGCCGTTAGGGTTCTTCAGCCTTTTCCTGTCGCACAAAATCATGTTATTCGATAATGCGTTTAAGCCGTAATACAACGCTTCGCCGCTTTGGAACAGCTCTTGTACCGTAAAGGGGACGAAAATGGCGGTGCTGGAAGTCGTCAAGCCCCGCTGGATTTGGATTAGGTTTTCGCCCAATGGGATAGAGGACATAAGCCCCTGTTCCTGCCGGTAGTCAAGGCGGGTGAGCATACAGTTGTATTTCTGTGCGATACTTGCGGCCTGAAATACGTCGTTGTCCAATTTCTGCTTTGTGTCTGCCACATTCAAAACTAACAGCGTAAGCAAAAACATTCGCTCGTTCCGGCTCTGCAAATCCCGCAAAAGGTTTTTCGCTTCGCCGCCGTAGGTGGCAAGGTCGGACGGAATTATATCCATATCGTAGCCGCTGCGGATTGCCTTTTTCTGTTCCTCGATTTTCATACGGTCAAGGTCGGTGATTTTCCGCTTGATCGTCTTGATCGCTTCGTTGTGGTCGATACTCTGAATGTGCAGATTGACGACAATCCCGTTTTCCGCTTCCATGAAGTCGGCAAGCATACGGTCTGAAAGTTCCGGCGCGGCAATCTGCAAAAAGGAAACCGCGCCAAACTTCCCGCCCATTTGAAACATTCGCCCGTCGCCAAAACGGAAAGAGGACGGGGCAATAAAGTCTTTGACGGAAAGGCCGCTTACGGGTAGCCATTCCCACGCAAAGTTGAAGCGTTCCCCGTCCGGGTGGAAAAGCCCATGCAGCACTTCAAGCCGCTGCTTCCCGTCCAATACCCGCGCCGCCGCGCCGATCACCTTAAAATGGTTGAGGGTGTCCGTTTCGATACGGGCAAGCCGCGCCCGCGCCGATTTAATATCTTTTGCTTCAATGGTAAAGGTGAGAAACTTTGTCTTGATAAGCCCGTTGTTGCCGCGTTCAAGCTGTGTTTGCAGCATTTCGGTGTATTCGGCTCTGATACTGTCAAAGTCGTCATTCTGTGGGGCAATCGTGATACTGCTCTTGAAATCCTCCTTGTTCGCATGGCGGCTGATTAAGGAAAGCTGCACACTGATAGAAGCGTCAAAAGAGTTATACATATCGCAAAGGGCTTCAAAAATGGCGGTCTTGTCGTCCGGCTGCGCAAGCTGATAGTTAATATCTTCAAACTCAATGCACTTGGAATACCGCCCGTTTGCAAGGCGGCAAATCCCGTCCTTATACATTCGTTCAAACGGTATGCTGTCCTGCGCCGTATGGGGCTTCCCGTCGCCCTTTGACTGCCGGATAAGCGCGTCGATCTGTTTCTTTTCCTGCCGCGTAAGTTTACGCTTTTTGTTTTGGGTCTTTCCCTTTTCCTTTGACAATCGCCCGTACCTCCTTATCTAATCGCTCCTGCCGCGCAAGGGCGGTATAAAAATTGTTGGTCTGATAAGGTCGCTCTTTGGGGCGAAGAAACTTCACTTCCACAAATTGCCGTATAATCACTTCCAGCGGTTGCCCGTTCTTCTCGTACATAGCGAGTAGGAACATGGGCAGCATGGCAAGCACCATGCACAAAGCCGCCGTTGTCGTTCCCGCGCTGTCCTTTGTCAAAAAGAATAGCGGTAGCCCGATAGCCACCGCCGCGCCGAAACAGAGTAATTGTCTTTTGGTAAGGTTGAACATTACCTTGCTCTTGATTTTGGTTAAATCCTTTGGGACGGTTACATACGCCATTTCAAACCTCCTTTCCGGCAAACCGTATGTCGCTTTTGATTTCATTTCCCCATACGTCCCAACCAGGGGTATGCTGCCTTGCAAACAGTTCAATACGCGGTAGGTCGCCCATAAGGGCAAGTATCTTTTCCCGCGTTATATCCGGCTTTTTGCTGTGCTGCTCAACAGGGGAAATAATAAATTGATGTACCTTGTTTGATTGTCGCTTCGGGTGTCCTTTGGTAGCAAGCAAGCAGATTTCCGCATTTCCTCGCGTCCAAAAGCCCAAGCCATAAAACCAAGTGGGCGATTTCCGATTTTGCTTTAACCATACAAAGGCAACGGATTTATAGGTAAATCCCCAAGCCTTGATTAACTGCAACGCTTCTTTAAGCTGCGGGAACGTCGCCCATAGGAATAAAATACAGTCCTTATCCGCAATTTCTTTGACGGGTAAAGCGCAAAGTTCCTCAATACTCATAGTGGGATAGTGCTTTTCCGCTGCGCCCTGTACCTTGCTTCTCGCGTATCTCCAAGGGGGATCGGCGTAAATGATTTTGTATTTCTTCATCTGCACCCCCTTAATGCGCGCTGAATACGGATTTTGCAAGGCTTCCCGTTTTGAAAAGCGTAAAACACAAGAGGACGGTATAGCCCATGCAAGACCAGATCGCGCCGGATATGTCATCGGTTGCTGCGATTGTCTGTATCAAAACCGCATAAATACCGACGCACACAAGAATTAGAAAAGCCTGAAAACCGAGGGCAAGCAAGGATTTTAAGTAGTTCTGTCCCATGCCGCCCCATTCACGATTTACCATTGTCGCAACGGGGATAGGGGCGATACTCGTTACAAGGTATATTTCAATCATGCGCCCGTACACCACCAGCATGATACAGATAGACAACGCTTTCATGGTAAGCCCCACAAAGAGTGATTGAAACCATAGCCCCAAAAGCCCGCCGACGCTCATAGCGTCCAGCTTTGCTTCTATATCGGTGATAACGGTTGCAATATCTATGCTTGTGTCGGATATGATAACGCCCGCGCTGTCGTTGACGACGCTCTGTGTAATGTCAAATACGCCCATGACGATGTTCCAAGTATTTGTTACCAGCAGCACCGCAACAAAGGTTTTGAAAATCCACTTGAAGAAAATCCAAGTGTCGAGATCGTGCAGATTGTTTTTCTCAATTACAAGCTGGATTAGTTCGTAGCACATGACAAAGGTAATGATAACGCCCGCAATCGGCACAATGACGTTTTCCGATAGGCTGCGTATCATATTGAATATGCCCGCGTTCCACCCGGCGGGGGTTGTGCCGACTTGCGTTGCGATTTCTCCAACCTCTGTATTTACGCTGTCGAACAGCCCGGAGAGATTAGAGAGTATTCCGTCTGTCAAAATGCCGCGAAACCAATCTTCAATCATCTGCCATATCAAAAGCTAATCCCTCCTTTCCCGCGCCCTCCCGCGTGAAGCGGGAGAGCGCGGCGGGTAGAAAATATCCATTCAAGGTGCGCAATTCAAGTAAGTACCGCCTCCGCCATAGCTGCACAAAAACGAACATCTTTTGTCAATGCAGATGTGTCAGCGGAGCTTTCGTGGAGTTTGCCACTCCACGTGTAACGCAAAACATAGTTAGTTTTTGTATTATAGCACATTACATATTCAAATGCAATTGAATCAGCAAAGAAACGGAAGAAAAAAGTATGTTTTTGTCAACTTACGTTAATTTTTTGCGGAGAATTCCGTTGACTTAAAGTTCAGCGCAGTCATCCCAGCAGTCTGGATGAAATTAAAATAAGATCCACACCCAACATAATCACTGCACAAGGAGGAATTACAAAATGGCAAAGGGTGAGAATATCTTCAGACGGCGGGACGGTCGCTGGGAGGCTCGGTATATCAAGGGTCGTGAGCTATCCGGAAAAATCAAGTATGGATACTGTTATGGAAAAACATATCGGGAAGCCAAAGAGAAAGCCGCAAAGCGCAAAGCAGCTTTGGCAAATGGAGCTCCCTTACCGACAGCCAGAACGCAAAAACCGTTCTCCAGCTATTGCTTGGAATGGCTACATACAAAGAAATGCACGGTGAAAGAATCGACGTATATTAAATACAGCACCGCGGTCAATAAGCACATCATTCCAAAGCTCGGTGTGTGCCACCCTCTGGGCTTCACGACGGAATTGATGGACGATTTCATCAAAGAACTGCAATTCGAAGATGAACTGGCGCCAAAGACGGTGCATGATATTCTAGTCGTGCTGCATGGCATTTTGAAGTTCGCTTCCTCGAAGTTTGCAGGCTCATTTCCCGCGGTGGAGATCAACTATCCGAAGATCGGCAAGAAGGAGATGCGCGTTTTGTCCAGAGAAGAGCAGGCGCGCCTCGTTGCCTATCTACATGAGGATCTGGATTCGTGCCGATTTGGTATCTTGCTGGCGCTATGTACAGGCATACGAATTGGTGAACTCTGTGCACTGCGGTGGGAAAGTGTTTCTACAAACGATAAAGCTATCCGAATTGCAAAGGCCCTGCAAAGGCTGCATGATACCAGCGTATCGCAAGGTGCTCGAACAAGGATTGTGATTGGTCCGCCCAAAAGCGATACCTCCGTGCGAACAATCCCTATGACGAAATACGCAACCGGGCTTTGCAGGCGCATGAAACCGCAAAGTTCAGCTGCGTATGTTCTGACCGGAACGGAAGCGTTCATGGAGCCGCGGACATTGCAGTATCGATTGGAAAAGTACACGCAGGCATGCGGTCTGGAGGGCGTGCATTTTCATACGCTGCGCCACACATTTGCGACGCGAGCTGTTGAGGTCGGATTTGAAGTTAAATCATTGTCAGAAATATTAGGACATACCTCTGTGACGATCACGTTGGACCGGTATGTGCACGCTTCGCTGGAACTGAAACGGGATAATATGCAGAAATTGAAGGTAGTGGGTCTATGATCTACGCAGTCAAAACTAGTGTAAGTGAATATCATAAAAACGGGAAAAGCCTTGCATAGCAAGGCTTTTTCTTCGCTTTTGTAGTGGAGTGGCAAACTCCACGAAAATACAACTTCGGCTCAGTCCGTAAAATGGAGTACATTAGAAGCCCATTTGCTTTCTTCACCAAAAATCATCAGCGCATTTCGTTCTAATGATATGTTTCGCCTGCGTTATCCACGCATTTTCATTATAAAGAAATTAATTCCATATTTCAAGACTGAAATGAATTATTCATCCAGAAAGAGGCAACACGAATTCAACGAATATACGTGAATCTAACGATTACTGCTACACTTATGACAAAAATAGCCTACATAAAATGAAAATCCCGCTGCGAAATTTCTCCGCAGCGGGATTAATTTATATGCCAAAACGGCCAAAAGTCTTATTTCAAACAGTTCCCAGGCACAGAAAAAGCCCACCGTAATTCTATCGAAATTACGGTGGACTTATGGCAAGAAATGCCAATCCCGAAGACGGCGTCATTCCGCTCATGGGGCTGTTCTATAAAAACAGTGGCGAACGCACAAGCAGAATGATTGCGTATTTTAGTAGTAAGGATAAAGCCATCAATGCTGCACTTACATTTGCAGAGTTACAGAAACAGATTGATGGTGGAACCCAAAAGCAGATCGATCCGGAGCTTGCAGAATTGGCACGAGATGTTCGCAACCAAGTGCATAGGGACTATTTCCTGGCAGGACTCTTGGAGCAAGGTATTGCATATCATATAGGATACCTGCCGTCGGCGATTCGTATGAGGATTGAAAAACTCTTCAAAGACGAAAAGATTACGGCGATGTTCTGTACAAGCACATTAGTCGAAGGTGTTAATTTACCTGCAGATAACCTGTTTATCACAAGCTATTACAGCGGACGTGCGCAGATGACGGACGTTGATTTTAGAAATCTCGTTGGCCGAGTCGGTCGAATACAGTACAATCTCTCCGGCAATGTATTCATGATCAGCGATGAGACCCGAAATAATAAACAGGACGTATACCTTGATAAATTGAAATCAGGGATTCCGGATCAACATCTTTCTTTGGTGCAGGATTTGAAGCCAAAACATAAAAAGCGAATAATAGAAATCCTTTTAAGCGGTAGTTCGGTTATTGACAAATACAACGACGACCAACCCGAAGAAGAATACATCATGATGCGAAAGTTTGGCCTTATTCTTCTGAAAGATATCCTGCATGATAATGATAGTCTGATTCAACAAGAATTCAGAAAGTACATGAAAGACGGCGATGAAGAAAAAATAAAGAACATTTTTTCTCAGTATACCCCTATCATCGATAGTGATATAAACATTTCGCTCGATCAAACTCGAAAATTGCGTGCAGCTATTTCGGCAGATTCCACATTCGCCTATCCATTGCCGGAGCCGAATGGCAGCTTCAACGTTGACGAAGTGTTTGGCTTTCTAATCCGATTGGGCGATATTTTTGATTGGAAACGGTATGAGTACAGTACTCTTGGAAAATGCGATGAGGATGGTGACTACACTAAGCTCCGTTGGTATGCAGTCATATTGGTTCAATGGATGGAAGGCAAGGGCCTAAACTATATAATGCGGCATAATGCGGCGAGCTGTGGAATACCAAGAAAGACACCCCGAAAAGTTCTGGATCAACAGGTATACGAAGCAGTATTACGACAAAAACTCGTTGGAACACAGAAATATTGTATTTGCCAATACGCTGGAGGTAATAGAAAATGTAATCCTATTTAGCATTTCTAATTACTTTTTGCGCTTTTCCAATGAATACAAGCGTGTCCACGGCGAAAAATCACTTAACAGGAATAATTGGTATGAGTATGTTGAATACGGCACTACCAATGAAGTCACCATTCAATTGCAGCGGTATGGTTTTTCTCGTGAATCTGCAACTTACATCAAGGCACACCCACAGTACTTTACGGTTGATGGTGAAGGGAATGTTCATGTCAAAAACGATTTGGAAAACTGTGGAGACAACGAAGTTGTGCAGCAAATTCCAGACATTCGCTTCAATACACCGGAGTTGTTTGTGGAATAACCTTAACTTTTTAGTTGTTCCAAATAAAGCAAACAAGGACTTTCGAAGTCAGTATTTGACCTCGAAAGCCCTTGCTTTATGCCTTTTTCGGCGGTTTGGACCCCGGAGAAGGCTCTTGCTTTCTACCGCATCAAAGCAGTTCGATGCGAGTAAGGCAGGAGCTTGAGCGGTAAATAACCAAATCTGCTGTTTAACGAATACCCCCAGTAGGTCAACGACTACTCGGCTGTTTAACGATTACAGCAGAGCAGAAAGCTGCAATCCCCATAAAACGCACGAATCCCCGCTGCAGAATTGCTCTGCAGCGGGGTTCACTTATGTGCCGAAATAGCCGAAAAGCCTGATTTCAAGCGGTTTTCGGGCATAGAAAAAGTCCACCGTAATTCTATCAAAATTACGGTGGACTTATGGTCCGAGTGACAGGGTTCGAACCTGCGGCCTGATGGTCCCAAACCACCCGCGCTACCAGCTGCGCTACACCCGGATATGGAATTTCGCAATTTGCATAAAATAAAGTTTAACATATTCTTTAGAAATGCGCAACGGTTTTCTGCGTTGCAGTTTTCGGGCGCGTGTGGTATGCTCTAAACATCAAATCAGGACTTGTTATGACAGGAGCATCAACCTATGAGAATGCGAAAAAAGCCCAACCTCGTCCCGCGCATGGAGCGCTGCGCGGCCACGCTGATCACTGACCCCGAGGCGCTGCGCGGCCGCTGGCTGGAGCACTTCCCCGGCCATCAGGCGCTGCATCTGGAGCTTGGCTGCGGCAAGGGCCGCTTCACAGCGGACACTGCGGCGCAAAATCCGGATATCTTCCTCGCCGCGATTGAAAAAGTTCCGGACGCCATGGTCGTCGGCATGGAGCGCGTGACCGAGCGCGGGCTCGAAAACGTGCGCTTTCTCGACCGGGACGCAGCCAACCTGCTCGACATGTTCGCCCCTGGCGAGGTCTCACGCATCTACATCAATTTCCCCGACCCATGGAAAAAATCCCGCCAGCACAAGCGCCGCCTGACCTATGCGGGCTTTCTGGCGCTGTATGCAAACGTGCTGCCGCTCGGCGGCGAGATCTGGTTCAAGACCGACAACGACCCGCTGTTCGCCTTCTCACTCGAGCAGTTCGAGCAGGAGGGCTGGGAGCTGCGCGAGGTCACGCACGACCTGCACGCCGACGGCCCTGTCGGCGTCATGACCGACTATGAGGCGAAATTCTACGATCAGGGCATCACGATCAACCGCTGCGTAGCGGTGAAAACGGAGGACACGAAATGCGACTTGTATCCTGGAACGTCAACGGGCTGCGCGCCTGTGTGACCAAGGGCTTTGCGGACACGTTCCGCGCGCTGGACGCGGATATTTTCTGCCTGCAGGAGACGAAGCTCCAGCCCGGGCAGATTGCGCTCGACCTGCCGGGCTACCATCAGTACTGGTGCAGCGCCGAGAAAAAGGGCTACTCCGGCACCGCCGTGTTCACGAAGGCCGAGCCGCTCGACGTGCAGTATAATCTCGGCCTGCCGCAGCACGATCTGGAGGGCCGCGTGATCACGGCCGAATACCCGGAATTCTACCTCGTATGCGTCTACACGCCGAACGCGCAGGACGGTCTGCGCCGGCTGGAATACCGGATGAGCTGGGACGATGCGTTCCGCGAATTCGTCTGCTCGCTCGACCGGCACAAGCCGGGCGTGATCTGCGGCGACATGAACGTTGCAGCGACCGAGATCGACCTGAAAAACCCGAAGCGCAACGTCGGCAACCCCGGCTTCAGCCCCGAGGAGCGCGCGAAGTTTCAGGAGCTGCTGCACGCCGGCTTCACGGACACGTTCCGCGCCCTGCATCCGGACGAGACGGACGCCTACTCGTGGTGGAGCTACCGCTTCCACGCGCGGGAGAACAATGCCGGCTGGCGCATCGACTACTTCCTGTGCTCGGACCGCGCGGCGGAAAAGATCGAGACGGCCAGCATCCTTTCCGACATTTACGGCAGCGACCACTGCCCCGTGGAGCTCGAGATCGCATGGTGAAGATCGGAAACGTCGAGATCTGCGGCCCGCTCACGCTCGCGCCCATGGCGGGCGTGACCGATGCGCCGTTTCGCGCGCTGTGCCGCGCGCAGGGCGCTGCCCTCACCTGCACGGAAATGGTGAGCGCCAAGGCGCTGGTCTATCACGATGAAAAAACGAAGCAGCTGCTCTGGTCGCCGCCAGACGAGCACCCCGCCGCCGTGCAGATCTTCGGCCACGAGCCGGAGGTCATGGCCGAGGCCGCACCCATGGCGCTGGCATACTCCGGTGCGGACATTCTGGACATCAATATGGGCTGCCCGGTGGGCAAGGTCATCCGCAGCGGCGACGGTTCGGCGCTCATGCGCGATCCCGAGCTCGCCGGGCGCATCATCGAGGCGGTCGTCAAGGCCGTCGATGTGCCCGTGACCGTGAAATTCCGCAAGGGCTGGGACGGCGGAAACGTCAACGCCGTGGCCTTTGCGCAGATGTGCCAGCAGGCGGGCGCGGCCGCCATCGCCGTGCACG
>OLJB01001324.1_pt1 | contig 12272 bp, 7 predicted proteins | sample 1601391 | NCBI WGS metagenome assembly OLJB01 (sample SAMN01915215, study PRJEB22387) | human gut metagenome | isolation source: stool | host: Homo sapiens | place: USA | reverse complement strand
ATGCGGCTGGCCTACCTCAAAACCCAGCGCCCTGTGCTGTATCACCAGATGCTGCTGAACGGTACGCTCTGGCCGCATTTGCAGGATGCCCAGAAAACGGCCTGCGCGTGGCTGGAACGCACGATGACCACTCTATTAGACAAGTACCCCGCGCCGGACAAAGAGCGCGCACAGCTTCTCTGGGTGGCGCACATGAATAGGCTGAAAGCGCAGGCGGAGGAGGTGGTGGTGAGGGAAGTCGTGTATGCAGAATGATTCCTGATAGCATCCGAACGGTATCAAAAGCCGATATTTTAGATTTTATTCTTGATTTTTGCGGAATATTTGCAAATTTCAAAATCAAAATTTGACTTTCTGCCCAGAATAGAGTACACTGGATTCAGAAAATCATCTGGGAGGAATCGCGATGCTGCTTCAATTTTCAGTCACCAACCACCGCTCCATCAAGGACACGGCTATTCTCAGCTTGAAAGCATCTACGGATAAAAGTCTGCCTGATTGCCTGATTTCGCCGGACGAGAAGAAACAGCTTGTACCTGTGCTGGCACTGTACGGCGCAAATGCAGCCGGGAAGAGCAATGTTCTCCATGCTCTCCTGCTCATGCGGGAAATGGTCTGTGGCCGATATGCCAAGCTGCTGAAGGGCGAGTCCCTTCCGCAGGAGCCGTTTGCTTTCACTGACCAGCCCACACAGCCGACCAGCTTTGAAGCCATCTATTTTTATGGCGGCATCAAGTATGCCTATGGGTTCTCGTTTGACAAGTCCAAAGTCCTGACCGAATATCTCTATCACTGGCCGAATGGCCGAGAAGCCTTGATTTTTTCAAGAGAAAACAATGGCTATCAGTTCCGCGAGAATATTCAAGAGCAGTTCACGCTTGCTGGACGAACTGCTGAAAATCGCCTTTATCTGTCCAGCTCGAACGAGTGGAACTGCCCCCAGACTGAAAAGGCATATCTGTGGTTCTTTGAAAAACTGACAGGCTTTATGGGAACCGAAATGCGGCTGGATGCTACATTGTCTGCCATCCGGCAGGGCGGCTCTGAAAAGAGCCGTATCCTGCATGAAATGCTGTATGCAGACCTCGGTATCAAGGACATCCGCATCACTGGCTCCAAAGAAGAGCCTATCATTTCCGCACTGCACACCCTCGATGCCGAAGATGGCACTTCTAAGGGTTTCTGGCTCCCGTTGGGTCAGGAATCCGTTGGGACACAGCGTTTCTTCTCTCGCATCGGTATGTGGCTTGCCGCTTTGGAATCCGGGTCTGTTTTGGTAGTAGACGAGATCGAATCCAGTATGCACCCGCTGCTGACAAGGCATCTGATCGAGATGGTGCAGGATGCCGCCATCAATACAAACCATGCACAACTCATCTTCACCACGCACGATACCGGACTTCTCGACCTGACGTTGCTGCGGCGCGATCAGATTTGGTTTGCAGAGAAGAACGAAAAGACCATGCAGACCGATATTTACGCCCTGACCGAGTTTTCTCCCCGGAAAGGTGAGAATATCTCCAAAGGGTATCTGCAAGGCCGCTATGGTGCGATTCCGTTCATTGGAGGGGATGCAGCATGGGCAGAATAAAAGAGATCAGCCGCAAGTCTGCTCACACCAGAAAGCGCAACCCGGTGGTGTATCTCATCTGTGAGGGCAGTGAAACCGAGATCCGCTATTTCAAACGTTTCCGCAGCCGAGGGTGCAATATTGATATTATCCCGATTTCTTCTCAGTATAAGTCTGCCGACAGGCTTGTGCAAAAGGCCAAAGCAACGATGGGCAATAATCCATACTACCCGGAAGATGGTGACTCCATCTGGTGCGTATTTGACCGTGATGATAACTCCAACGAAGTTCTTCTGCGTGCCAAACAGTCCGCTCAAAAGGAAGGCTATCATTTGGCCTATTCTAACCCATCTTTCGAGTTGTGGTTCCTACTGCACTTTGTAAATCAACAGGCAGAGGTTGAAGATTGCCAAGCATTGATTCGATTACTGAAACAGCCGGGCAGACTTCCTGATTATGAGAAAAACAAGGATTACTTTGACGTTTTGAAGCCTTTGCAGGCAACTGCGATTCAGAGAGCGAAAGCTCGTGCTGACCAAGTTCAGAATCAGGGTCTCGAACCGATTTCACGGCAGAGCAATCCGTTGACAACGATTTGGGAACTGGTAGAGTATTTGAACTCCAAGGTTTGAACCACATCACTTGAAAATATAGTAAAGCCCACAGACCGGATTTTATATCTGGCCTGTGGGCTTTTTATGAGGTACAGTATCTATTATTTTCAACCAGAGACTTCTTTTCACTCGGAAAGTTCTTTGTGATTATATAATTATCTCCGCTTCATTATGTATATAAAATTGTGACAACCATACATCATAAATCATTCGAGAGGAACAAGTTCATTCGTTTTCTTTTCAATATTTTGGAACACTTTATAATAGTTATAAATCGCCGCCCTTAAAGATTCACATTTTTCCATATCATATTCATTTGAACAGCTGTCACATTTCCCATCACAAGATGGTATGCTTCGATTTTTTATGGGATGTAATTTTTGATGGCATTTTCCGTACACCAGTTTAGCATGTGCTAATTTATTTCGAGGTTTAATCAACTCATCACTATATTTTTGTGAGAAATCTTCTTGAGCAATCGGTCCGTCATCAAAAAATTTCACAATCAACCCCATAAGAGCATAACGATCCTTATTATCCATCACATACTCAACGGATTGAATCGCGTTTTTTATAAATGATTTTCCTACTTTTTTGTTTAATCCCTCAAAATTTTGTCCAGATTTAGATGCAGCACTTTCAACATACTCCTTTGCTTTTCGGACAATCACATCCTGTTGTTCTGAACTTAACTTTTCAAATAACGCTATTGTTGTCGATTGGCAAATATAGTCAAATTCCGAGGTGCTATCCATTATAAGCCCTCTTATATTTGATATACGATACTCTCTTTTTAGATTTTTTTGAACAACACGGCCTATAATTTCCAGAAGATTTGCACGATCGGCCAAGAAAACACCATTCAATTGATCAGAATTTTTTAGAGAACTTTCCATGTTTTCCTTGTCGCTTGAATAAAAAACAATATCTGTATAGATTTCCTTGCTGCGAAGTTCGCGTATCACAGCATCACCAGTTGTACCAGATAGTGCAAAGTCCATAAGAATCAAATCATAAAAATCAAAGGATGTTGCATCAAAATTTTCTAGCTTTTCACTTTTGAACTCATCATAGTCGCTATAGCTTTCAATGTCTGCATCCATAAAACGGTTTTGAATAGCTTGAACTACAAGTTCTTTTGTTGAGTCAACATAGTCTTCTGCATCATCAATCCACAGAATTTTATACGTCATATCCATATTCTGCACGCTTTCTTTTATGGCATTTCAATAATGAACTTTGCTCCAGAGGGTGTTGCATTCTCCGCACAAATGGTTCCCTTCATTTTTTTGATAACCGTCTTAATATTGTATAAGCCGATTCCTGTTCCACCTGTGTTGCTGAACCCGAAATCAAATATTTCATTTAAATCTACTGCTCCAAAGCCATCACCATCATCCCATAATTCAATATAGGCTTTCCCCGAAATATCTTCCATCGATAAATTAAAGTTTCTGGCATGGCTTTTTTGTGAATTAGACAAAAAATTGTCCAAAACAAGAGAAATGTTTTGCGGTTGAAATTTAATTATATGCTGGCCGGAAGTTTCAACAGAAATGTGAATATTGAAATACTGCTGTTGGAGAACATTCATTAAGTATTCCCGACAAAAAGCAAACAAGTCCTCCTTAATTGAAGCATCTTCAATATTAAATTTAGCAATTGCGCTATATTTCAATGAACTTAAAATTTTATCTGTGGCAACCGAGATTGCGCCGAGTTCTCTATAATTTTCAATTCCTATTTTTCTAGCCAAAGTTGTTACACTGTTCCTTATCGTTAGGGCGTTCGTCTTTACCAAGTGAGTTTTTGCCGAGAATGTTTTTTGGTCTTCCGTAATCGCGCTAAAAATAGTATAGCTTTGGGCTTTATATTTTTGAATATTATCAGAAGCGACTTCCAATTTTTTTTCGGTGACACGATTCTTTATCTCTAACTCTTGGCGTGCCGCTTCGGCTGCTTTAAGCGCAGCCTCATGCTCTTTTTTTATTTTATCTTCTTCTTCACGAATCTCCTGTCCAACTTTCACACGCTGCACAATCAAAGTGGAAACAATCGGCTTTACCAAACTAATTAACAAGGCAACACGTTCATCATCTTCAGCAAACCCCTGTCGATTAGATGTCGCAATATCTCCCAAAGAATTATCGTCTAGTACATCAAAATTGATTTCGCCTTCTATATAATTCGAAAATGCCTGTGTGTTTTTCAAATACGGCATAAAATCTTCGACAGCAAGTTTTTTTCTCACATAAAGTCTTAATTGTGTGGATTTATATGCCTTATTTTTCAAAAATAATGGATCATTAACTTGTGCATCATCTTTTTTTATGCTGGCATGAATTCCAATCCATCCGGTCAAGCTATACGGAATTTCTTTTTCCGAAAGAGAACCATCCTCTTTAACAAAATGTCGTGTTCCACTGGTGTTATAGGCTGATTCATCAATAATAACAGTATGTCTTGGTTTTCTTCGAACAGTGTCATCCGCAGATGGAAAATAAACGCTTTCGGCTATTCGACTTTTTATATTCGATTCGCTGTTGTCAAAAAGAGCATAGAAATTCCGAAATGCAATATTTTTTGCTACTTCTTGAAATCCAATTGGCGTATTTTTTTGATACCTAACAGCTAATTCGATTTTTCCGGATATAGAATCCAGAACATAATAATCCGAAAGTCTAGCCTTTAGCCCTTCAATTGACTGAATTCCAATGTTTGTCAGGTCAACATTTTTAAGCTTTATCATCGTTCCAGAAGTAAGCTTATCCCAGTATTCTGCTGACAAAACTTCAACTTGAGAAAGATTAACTCTATTTAACGATGGTATCTCAGACTCGCGCTCGTTGCTCATATCAAAATACCATGCGGATTCTTGTCCGGCAGATTTTGATATAAGATAATATTTACTAGATAAATATAAAGCTGCGAGTTTTCCGATTCCCTTTCGCCCCATAACTTTGTTCTTTGAAACTTCATCTAGCGAAAGGTCTTCTCGTTTGTTTTTTCCAATTAAAACATATTTTTCTGCAAGATCTGAATATGTCATTCCTGTACCATCATCGAAAATTTCTATCTCAGAGTTTTTCTTGTCACTCATGTCGATAAAAATTCGTACACAGGTTGCCTTAGCATCAAGTCCATTAGCAACAAGCTCCGCTATTGCTGTCCATGGATTTGAGTATAATCCCTTGCCTAACAGTTTAAGTGCAAAGTACGAGAAATTGAAAAAGATTTTATCATTAGTATTGTCCATTGATTTTACCTCATTTCAGAGTTTTCTCAAATTGTGATGCTAGTCGTAAAGCCAGCAATGGAGGAACAGCATTCCCGATTTGTGTACAAACATCCGATTTGAATCCCTCAAACTTGTACCAATCTGGGAATGATTGTATTCTCGCTCCTTCGCGTGGAGTTAATGCACGATTTTGGCTATAATGAATACATCTCAAACTAGAAACAGTTGTCAAATTGTTGGTTATCGTAGGTGATGGTTGATCCGCTATTAAACGTCCATAAGTATTCGCATAGCCAGATGTTAGCCTATAAGATTTATCGATTTTACCAGAATCAACCAATGCATTAAATTCATTTTTTCCTTCGCCCTGCTTCACATGTTGTATAACAGCTCTGATTTTTTCACTATAACACCCACAGAAGTGTTGCGTTAGTTCATTTGACCCATGTCGCATGAGTTCTTGATACTTATTCTGTGGTAGCTGCTGATAAGAACTTATGCTTTGTCCTTCTAAAACTTCTGGAAGATCGGATATTGCATCCTTTATAGTAAGGTGCGCAGACTTTTCTTTTGGAGGACAGTTCCATTTTAAATTCAAGTCGTTTCGGATGCCTACAATGAAGACCCTTTCTCTATTTTCAGGAACTCCATAGTCCATAGCATTCAATCGTTCCGTCCAAATGTTATAGCCCAAACCATTTCCAAGATTTGAAAACTGATCATTTAAAATCTCCATAACAGATTTACCATAATGATCTATAACAGGCTTTTTTCGCGGCGTTAACGACTCTCTGCCCTCAACATCTTTTAATTCATACAAGATATTTCCAGCTGCATCTCTTTTATAGAATATTTCTCTCATCGATAAAATGCCTCGGACATTTTCAAACAAGAACATTTTTGGACGAGCAATTTTTAACACTCTCAAATATTCCGTATACAGTTGTGCTTTTTCGTCGTAATTTCGTTGTCCAACGGTACTAAAAGACTGGCATGGTGGTCCACCAATTATCAAATCAACTGGTTCCGATCCAATCCATTTTCTTATGTCACTTTCTTTCAAGGACTTTATATCGCAGTTTTTCATAGGAATATCAGGATAATTTTCAGAGTATGCTTTAGCTGCAAACGGATTGTATTCATTTGCAAAAACGAATTGATTTTTTCGATTCCTGACAAAATGGTCTTTGTATTTTCTATAATAAAATCCAAATGTTAGTCCTCCAACTCCAGAGAACAGGTCAATTATTCTCATTTTCAAAAATATCCTTTGCAATAATTTCAAAAAGTGAACATTTAAGATTTCTCTAAAAGTTGGGCAAAAGAATAATATACACTCTTTCCGCCAATGCCATTATATCGTCAAAAACCAATTTAGCATTACTTTTACTATGATAATCTCAAAAAACTGTTCTTGTATACCTATATTTTCAATCTTAAAGCTTGTGACGCTATAAAATCGTTTTTTATCACAACGCCCTCAACAGCGTCAAAACCTCATCAAAGCGATATGCACCCTCCATCTGCAAGTCTTTGTTCTGGAACACCATATAATAGCGGTATGCCTGCTTGCCAGCGGCATCCTGCCATGCACGACCCAGACGAATTTTTTCTCTGGACTCTGCATTTTCCAGCTGGTCGCCTTTGGTTTCAATCAGAATAATCTTTCCGCTGGTCGTGCGAACGATAAAATCCGGGTAATGGTTGCGGAATCCGTTCAAACAGAACGAAAACTTGTTACGCTCCGGGTTGCGATGCCACCAGCGGATATTGTCCATGTTGGTCATTGCCAGAGCCATTTTATATTCCAGACCATCCATCTTGCCCTCGGTCTGGTACAGGCTCTTGCTCATTGAAGAAGTGCTATCCGGGAGGGTGATATACTCCGTCAACTGAAAGCGGGGTTCACATACGATTTTCTCCGTTTCCAGCCACTTGTAGAAGTTTTCTCGTGCAGTTTCCTCTTGAAGCTGCATGACGTATGCACGAATTTTTGCTGCAAAGTTAACAGGCATCCGTTCCAGCGCGTCCAGCTCTTCGCGGTTCATATTATCCACGATACCATCGACATAACGTCACAGTTCATTATCATCCACCGCGTTCATCTTGCAAAGGCTCTTGTGGATAATATCCTTGCAGATACGCAGTTTATCCTCGCCCGGAAGCAGTGGAAACTGCCTGTTCATGTACTGCTGATAATCATCTTTCAGCTTGGAGATACGCGGTGTCGTGGTATCGCGGTCTTCCAAATCGACCTGCGCCAAATCGTCGTCCAGATGGCCGAAGTCGATTGCGCTGGGTTTTCCCTTCAACGTAAAGTTGCTGAGCAGGTTTTCCTTTGAGAGTTCTTCGCTGTCGTACAGCGAGAAAAGCGATGGCTGTACTTTTAGGCAGAATTTCGGAAGTTTGAGGGTGTGAACATCCTCCAAAAACTCCGGATTTACATGAGAGGTATCCACTTTATCCTGCACCTCCAGCGGCAAATCGCTCAACGGGTCATTCTGGTGCTGCTGCATAGCAACATCAAAATCGTTCTGTTCCTTTTCAGAGCGGTCAAAAATATTCTGCACCGAGGGAGAAACACTTGCCTTTGCCAAGGTGCTGCCCAACAGTGTCGGGTCGAAATCAAAAAACTCTTCCTCTTCCGCCGATGCCGCGGGCATTCCTTCGTTTGTCGGCTGTGCCGGGAAGATGGTCTGCTCCACTTTGGGCAGCGGCTCGACCGGGGCAGCTTCTTCCTGCACACGGTAATCGTGGTCAGTGAAGCCTGCGTTATTCAAGCCCTTGACGATGCCGTCCAGCGTACGCTTGAAGTCCGCAGACGAGGTCAGAACATACGAAGTATTCAGGATCGGAGAAGAATGTTTCCGGGTATAGGGCAGGCGCAGAATACGCCCCACGATTTGCTCCACATCCACCTGACTGGTGCGGTTCGCCAGCGAAGCAAGGATATACGCAAAGGGGCAGTCCCAACCCTCTTTCAAGGCATTGACTGTAATGATGAAGCGAATCGAACACTTTTCCGACAGCAAATCCACATTTTTCAATTCGTTGATCTCTGCCGTCTTGATGGCAATTTGCTCTGCTGGAATGTTGGCTGCAATCAGGCGTTGGCGCAGTTTTTCAAAGGTCGTTGCATTTTCTGTGCTCTTGGGTTGCGCCTGAAACAGCACGATGGGGCGAATGTAGCTGCCGCCCTTTTCGTAGGCATCTTTTGCGTGAATTTCCAGTGTCCGCTGCATCTCGATGGCATCATGCAGCACATCCTGCTGGCTGTTGCGGTTCATCACGATGACAGGCAACTTGACCATGTTCTCGCGTTTCAAGTGAATCGCATCCACAATGGAGATGATATTGCTTTCCTTAGTGGGCGTTGCCGTCAGATCCAGCACAAAGCAGGGATTGAAGTTCTGCAGCATCTGCTTGCTCGGGTTACTGCGCGCATGGTGGCTTTCGTCCACGATAACCAACGGATGCAGCTGATTAATAACCTGCATCAAGGCGGTCGGGTCGGTATCTTCCAGCGGCATATCGGGTTCGCCCAGTGCATTTGCCAGCGCAACAAGGCTGCTGTTCTCCTGCTTGGCCTTGAGCCGCTCCTTCTTGCCACGGAACGAATCGTAAGACAGCACCATGATGGAAAGCTGCTCGTTGACCGCAGAGATATTGAAGTGCTGCCCCATCAAAAGCTGTTCTTTGGTATACACTTCTACACGGCTGCCAAAGGCAACATCAATTTTCTGGCGGTAAGGATGTGCAGGGTCACGCAATGCAGCCAAGGTTTGGGTCAGGATAGCATCTGACGGAACCAGCCAAACCACTGCACGGCGTTTTACCACCCCCAGTGCGGAGAAAATCGGCTCGATGGCATTTGCAGCCAAAAATGTTTTGCCGCCGCCCGTAGGAACTTTCAGGCAGACATTCGGCACACCGGGCAGAAGATTCTGATACTTGGGCATTCCGCCAAATCCGACTTTTACATCTTTCTCCTGCCAGAGCCGAGTATAGGCCGTTTCGATGTTCTTCGTCTGCATCAGGATTTCCAGATAGCGTTCCAAATCCCGAATGACGGCTTTCTGATAATTTTTCAATTCCATAAGAGCCGTCCTCCTTACACCCGCGCAATATCGCGCGGAATTTTCTTAAACGTAATACCAAACCGCAGCAAGTCACTCTCACTCAATGCACAGCGGTCAGCATAAATCAGATAGTTTTCCGCTTTTTCCGGGATGGTAGACAAAAAAGCATAGTCCAACACGCACATCTGGTCTGACTCATAGTAGAAATAGTAAGCGGTGTGGTTGTTCTCACCGAGGAAATATGGGTTTCCGTTCTGTTGACTCACCGCAGGTTTCTTCGTTTCCGTATACCAGATGTAGTCACGGATTTTGTCTGTGCTGATGCTTTCATTCAGGTTGCCATCCGGCAGAAGCAGCCGCTCGCCCAGTTCGTAGTAACTGAAATTGCCACCAGTGCCTTCTACGGCGTTCTTGCCTTTGCCATAGCCGTTGATCACACGCTTCACACGTTCAGCAGTCGTAGTATCGGCGTAGTCGCCCATCTCCACCAGAATAAACTTGCGGTGTCCTCCATCCGCTTTGTTCATATTCAGCACCGCATGGGCAGTTGTGCCAGATCCGGCAAAGGAATCAAGAATCAGCGCATCCTCAGAACCTGCAATCCTCAGCACAAATTCAATAAGGCGGCGAGGCTTAGGCGTGTCAAACTGTGTCTTCCCGTCAAAAATCGTCAACATTTCTTTTTTTGCTTCATCTGTATGACCAGTTTCAGAAAACGGCCAGAAGTTTGTAGGAACGCGACCTCCGACATTATCAAGATATGTTTTTCTACGAATTCCACCTTTTCCACCTTGACCAAAGTAGAACAATGGCCACTGTCCGCGATTATAAATCGCAGCTGCCTTTTGTGCAGCATCTTTCACGCTGTCCGATAGCATGATTGCTTTAACACCACTTTTAACCTGCGCTTCTGACACTCCGCATATTGATGCTCTTTTCTGAGCATCCGCTATCTCGCGCAATTCATACTTGCCCCACTGCGACATGATTTCAAACATCTGATCCTGTCCTAACGACCAGCAACGTCCATTAGACGGGTAAAGAAGTACGCCTGTAAATGGATTCTGAATAGCATAAACCATCCCTTGATGCGTTGTAGCTCCGGGTGCAAAAGCATCTGTGCTTTTCCATGCACATACATCGTTATCCGGGTTAGAGTAACGTGCATTCATTTCTTCGGTACGAGATAACTTGTTAGGATTCCATCCCGGCTGTTTGCTGTAGACCAGAATATGCTCCACCTCGTTTACGATGCCTTTAGAGTCGTTTCGAGTGGAATAAGTGCGCTGCCACGAAATATTGGAAACGAAACAGCTCGCACCAAAGATTTCATCACAGATGGATTTCAAGTTGTAAAGCTCGTTGTCGTCAATGCTAATAAAAATCGCACCATCATCCGCCAGCAACTTCTGCAGCAGCATCAGCCGAGGATACATCATGCAGAGCCACTTGTCATGGCGTGTCAAATCCTCGCCTTCCTTGCCGACTACTTCACCCAGCCACTTTTGAATATGTGGATCATTGACATTATCATTGTAGCACCACTTCTCATTGCCAGTGTTGTAAGGAGGATCGATGTAGATGCACTTCACCCGGCCCTCATACTGCGGCAGCAGAGCTTTCAGGGCTTCCAGATTATCGCCGTGGATAATCATGTTATCACTGCCGTTGTCCTCGGTGTGCTTGCCCATTTCGTCAAAGCTATACTGACGCTCCAACACACGGAACGGCACTTCCTGATGATGATTGACAACTTTGCTTTTTCCGATCCATTCCAAAGTAGGCATGGTGTTTTCTCCGTTTCTCTGTGAAAGTTCTTTCACGTTTAATAATAACAAGTTGGGCGGCAAAGCGCAACGGTTCCGGCAAAGAAATACAAGTTTGATGAACAAAATTGCAAGTCGCAAAAGCGTTTTGCAAAAACGCGTAGCCTGCATCCGTCGGATGCAGTTCAAGGGTTTGGGATTTCCCAACAAGCATTTTGCAACGCAAAATGGTCTTTGTATATACGAAGACACTGCTTGCTACGGCTATGAACGCCTTTTGAATTGCAAAACGATTTTTTAGTTGCTATACTGGGCTTATCAAATTTTTTTTCGGGAGGATGCCGCAGTGACAGCACAGACAATGCAAATCGGGAACACACCTTGCCGCATTTACGGCGAAGCCAATGCAGAATACTTGCTGCTCCAAATGACAGGCGAGCATGAGCTGCAAAGTATGGATTATGAAGTGGCGGCGATCGCACAGAGCAGCCGAAATTTTCTGTTTGCGGCTATCCCGGTGGAAAGCTGGAACGATGCGCTTTCTCCGTGGAAAGCCCCTGCCGTGTGGGGAAAGCAAGGCTTCGGCGGCAAAGCTGGGGAGACCCTGCGCTTTCTGACGGAGCAGGTCATTCCCACACTGGAGCAGCAGTTTCCTCTCCCGGAAAACGTCAAAATCATTCTGGGCGGCTACTCGCTGGCGGGATTGTTTGCGCTGTGGGCATCCACCCAGACCGATTTGTTCTACGGTGTCGCCGCCGCTTCTCCCTCTGTGTGGTTTCCGGGCTGGATGGAGTTTGAACAGCAGTACCCGATACAGGTGCAGCACATTTATCTGAGCCTTGGCGACAAGGAAGAGCGCACGAAAAACACCATCATGGCTGCGGTAGGGGATAATATCCGCACGCTGCACAGTCGGCTTACAGAGCGTGGCGCAGACTGCACCCTTGAATGGAACAGCGGCGGGCATTTCAAAGACGCCGATTTGCGCACGGCGAAAGCCTTTCG
>OLJB01001306.1_pt1 | contig 12358 bp, 14 predicted proteins | sample 1601391 | NCBI WGS metagenome assembly OLJB01 (sample SAMN01915215, study PRJEB22387) | human gut metagenome | isolation source: stool | host: Homo sapiens | place: USA | reverse complement strand
CGCGCGTGCGCCTGCCGATGGACGGCCGCGCTCTTTCTCACTCGCTCACGGAATGCCGGAGCTTTGCCGTTTCAAGAGAATACGAAAGCCAGATGCTCTGGCGCATTGCGCCGCGCATCATCAACGGCGATAAGGTGTTCTGGCAGCGATGCACCGGCTCGCTTCTGTACGGCGCGGCGGTGCGTGTGTCGTCCGGCAGCGGCGCGGAGACAAAGCGCAGGGGCGCGGAGCGCTCCAGCAGCCGCCGCGCGGCCTCCGGGCACGCGGGTGATAGCCCCTGCTCCACCCGGTCGCACAGCAGCACCTCCCAGCGCGGAAAATCCCGGCACGTGCGGCACAGGCTCTGCTCGCCGAGCGTGCGCTGCAGCTCACACAGGCCGTCGGCACACAGAAACGGGCAGCGCCCGTTCGTCTGCGCAAAGTACGTATCGCCCTCGCTGTCTACGCGCAGCACGCGCCGCAGCTTTGCCGCCAGCGGATGCTGCAGACGCAGGTAAGCGTCCTGCGCGTCCGGATCGACAACAATCTCCCACGCGGCGCAGCACGTCTGCGGACATGCCCCGGCCAGGCACCGGAACGCAGTGTAGTCATCGGGTCGGGTCTGGTACATGGCGGCCTCCTTGCGCGTATTTTTTCTATTGTAACACATCGCGCGCCGCAGGAAAAGGGACGTTCGGCACTCCCGTGCGCAAAAAACAGACGGACACCGAAATGTCCGTCTGTCTGTTGGTTTTTTGACCGGCCGGCAGCTTACTGCTTGACCAGATCCATAAGGTTAATGATGCCACGCGGGCAGATATCGGCGCAGTGGCCGCAGCCGACGCACTTGTCATAGTCGATCGTGGACACGAAGTTCTCGATCTTGATGGCTTCTGCCGGGCACTCGCGCTGGCACTTCATGCAGCCGATGCAGCCGACGTCGCAGATCTTGCGCGTGACGGCGCCCTTGTCCTGATTGCGGCAGCCGACGAGCACAGCCTGCTTATACGGCACCTTCTCGATGATTTTCTTCGGGCAGGCATCAGCGCAGGCCATGCAGCCGACGCACTTGTCGCGGTCGACCTTGGCAACACCGTTGACGATGTGCATCGCACCGAACTTGCAGGCTCTGGCGCAGTTGCCGAGGCCGATGCAGGCGAAGCGGCACTCCTTGTTGCTCTTGCCGCCGAACAGCATGGCAGCCTGGCAATCCTGGGGCCCTTTGTAGTTGAAGCGCTTGACGGCGACGCCCTCCGCGCCGGAGCACGGCACGAACGCGACCATCTTCTCCTCCGCACCGGCGGAGACGCCCATGATCGCAGCGATCTTGTCGGCAGCTTCCTGGCCGCCGGCGACGCAGCAGTTGACCGGAGCCTGACCCGCCGCGACCGCAGCGGCATAACCGTCGCAGCCGGGGTAGCCGCAGCCGCCGCAGTTGGCGCCGGCGAGGCACTCACGCACGGCCTCCTGCTTGGGGTCAACTTCCACATGGAAGATTTTAGCGGCGAACGCCAGCAGCGCGCCGAAAACAGCGCCCATGATGCCGAGGACGGCGATCCCTTCGAGAATCAAAGTAAAATCCATATTTCAGCCCTCCTTAGCCGATCTTCATGCCGGAGAAGCCCATGAAAGCCAGGGCCAGCAGACCGGCGGAGACGAGGCAGATCGGGAAGCCCTCAAAGCTCTCCGGATAGTCGGCAAACTCGAGCTTCTCGCGCACGCTTGCGAACAGGCAGATGGCGAGCATGAAGCCGAGGCCGCCGAACACACCGTAGACCACGCTCTGCACAAAGCCGAAGCTGTACTGCGTGTTGAGCAGCACGACGCCGAGCACGGCGCAGTTGGTGGTGATCAGGGGCAGGTAGATGCCGAGCGCGGAGTACAGGGACGGGATGGACTTTTTGAGGAACATCTCGATGAACTGCACGAGCGCGGCGATGACGAGGATGTAAGCGATCGTCTGCAGGAAGCCCAGGCCGAGCTTGACGAGCAGGCAGTTGACGAGCCAGCAGATGGCGGACGCCAGGCCCATAACGAACGTGACGGCGAGGCCCATGCCGGCGGCGGTGTCGATCTTGCTCGAGCAGCCGAGGAACGGGCAGCAGCCGAGGAACTGCGAGAAGATGAAGTTATTCGTCAACACGGCGCTGAGGATGATGGCAAAAATACTGGTCGTAGAACTCATGTTATGCCGCCTCCTTTTCCTGCGCTGCGAGCGCTTTTTCCTTGGCTTCCTTCTTCTCGGCAGACTTGTGCAGCGCGTACTGCATGAGCGCAATCAGGCAGCCGAGGGTGATAAAGCCACCGATCGGGAGCGTGAGCACGAGCGCGCCGTACTCGGACGGGAAGATCTGAATGCCGTTGCCGGTGCCGATGACACCGTCGATGGTGTTGATGATGCCGGTGCCGAACGAGCCCTTGCCGAGCAGCTCACGGATGACGCACATGGCGATGAGCACGAGCGTGTAGCCGAGGCCCTGGAAGATGCCGTCGAAGAACGACGGGCCGACGGGGTTTTTCTGGCAGAACGCCTCGGCGCGGCCGATGATGATGCAGTTAACAACGATCAGCGGGATGAACACGCCCAGGGACGCGCTCAGCGCGGGAACGTAGGCCTGCAGCAGCAGGTCAACGATGGTGACGAAGCCCGCGATGACCAGCACGAAGATGGCCAGACGGATATCGTTCGGAATGACTTTGCGGATGAGGGAAATGACCACATTGCAGCAGGTCAGAATGACGAGCACGGACAGGCCCATGCCGATGCCGTTGAAGAGGCTGGTCGTGATGGCCATGGTGGCGCACATGCCGATGAGCTGCACGAGGACCGGGTTATTGGTAATGAGGCCTTCCTTGAACTGTTGTTTGATATTCATGTTTCAGCCCTCCTTAACCCAGCGACTTGGCCGCGTTGATGACGGTCTGCACTTCGGTAACGACGGCGCGGGACGTGATCGTCGCGCCGGAGATGGCGGTGATGTCGCCGCCGTCTTTGGCAAGCTTCATGCCGTCGCCCTGGCCGACGAGGTTGTCGCGCCAGGCGCCTTCGTTCGTGTCCGCCGCCTTGGCGCCGAGGCCGGAGGTCTCGGAGTGCTTGGTGACGTACACGCCGGTGCAGTTATAATCATCGTCCAGGCCGACGACCATGGTGATCATGCCCTGCGCGCCGGAGAACGTGGTCTCGGCGACATAGCCGGCCTGCTGGCCGCCGGTGGTGGCGGTGCTGAGCTTGGTGATGGTGCCGTCGTTCTCAAAATCGGCCTGCTCGGTGTATTCGTCGGCCGCGAGGACGTTGGCATATGCTTTCTTGGTCGTCTCGGCCGCGCGCATGGCGATGGTGTCCTTCGTCAGCTCATTGACGAGACCGAGGGCCAGCGCCATGATGGCGGACACGGCAAAGAGCACGAGCGCGAGTTTGATGATCTGGCCGCCGCCGGATTTCTTTTCAGTCTTTTCAGCCATTTGCAGCAGCCTCCTTTGCTTCTTTCTTCGCAGCCTTTGCAGCGGCCTTCTTGGCCTTGACGTCCTCACGGCTGACGCCGAACTGACGGCGCTGGGTGTGCTTGTCGAACATCCATGCGCAGCAGTTCATGATGAGGATGGCAAAAGAAACGCCCTCCGGGAAGCCGCCGAACACGCGGATGAGCACGGTCAGCGCGCCGCAGCCGACGCCGTAGATGATGCGGCCGGGAGCGGTGACGGGGCTGGTGCTGTAGTCGGTCGCCATGAAGAACGCGCCGAGCAGCAGGCCGCCGGACAGGAGGTTGTCGAGCATCCACTCGACGTGGGTGTAGCCGCCGCCGTTTTTGCTTCCGAAGATGAGCGTCAGCAGCGCGACGGTGCCGATGAACGACACGGGGATGTGCCAGGTGATGACCTTGCGGCACAGCAGGTACACGCCGCCGATGAGCAGCGCGAGCGCGCTGACTTCGCCGAGGCAGCCGGGCATGGTGCCGAGGAACATGGACTTATAAGTGAAGTACTGCGGCAGCGCCTCGCCGGCCTTCATGTAGCTGAGCGGGGTGGCCATGGTGGCCGCATCCGCGCCGATGACGGACGTCAGGCTGCTGGGCACGACCCAGGTGGTCATGAACAGCGCGTAGGAGGCGAGCAGGAACGCACGGCCGGCGAGCGCCGGGTTGAGGAAGTTCTTGCCGATGCCGCCGTAGAGCTGCTTGACGACCACGATGGCGAAGAACGCGCCGATGATCGGCAGCCACCACTTGCAGTTGGCCGGCAGGGTGTACGCGAGCAGGATGCCCGTGACCACGGCGGACAGGTCGCCGATGGAGTCGGGCTTTTTCATGAGCTTGCGGTAAGCCCACTCAAAGAACACGCACGACACGATGGACACGGCCAGCGGGATGAGCGCCTGCGCGCCGAACTGCCACACGCCGACGCACAGCGCCGGGAGCAGGGCGATGATCACGTCGAGCATGATCTCGCGCGTGCCGCGCTTGGCGCGAACCTGAGGCTGATAGGCAGCGTCAAAGGTATATTCTTTCGGTGTCATTTCGTTTCAGCCTCCTTTGCAGCGGCTTCCGCGCGGGCCTTTTCTTCGGCCGCGCGGGCGGCGAAGAGGAGCTTCGCGGTCTTGAAGGTATGGGTCAGGGGCAGACGGCCCGGGCAATTGTACGAGCAGCTGCCGCACTCGAAGCAGTCGAGAATGTGGTACTTCTGCATATTCTCGAAGTCGCGCTTCTGATAGTACTTATACATGTACAGCGGCTCGAGCTTCATCGGGCAGACCGTCAGGCACTTGCCGCAGTGGATGCACGTCGGGTTCTCGACGGAGCGGTCTTCCTTGTCGGTGAAGAACAGGATGCCCGCGGTGCCCTTGATGTTGGGCGCCTCGAGATTCGTGGCGATCAGGCCCATCATGGGGCCGCCGAGGACGATCTTCTTCGGCTCGACGACGAAGCCGCCGCACTGCTCGACGATGTAACTGAACGGAGTGCCAAAGCGGCACTGCAGGTTGTAGGACTTATCGCCCATGGCGCTGCCGGCAACGGTGAGGACACGCTCGATGCTGGGCATGCCTTCGTAGCAGGCGCGGTAGATGGCGTAAGCCGTCTGGGTGCTGATGACGTTGCAGCCGACGCCGGACGGCAGGCCGCCGGGCTTGACCTCACGGTTCGTGATGGCCTTGATCTGCATCTTCTCAGCGCCCTGCGGGTACTTGACGTTCTCCGGCACGATCTCCACGCCGTACTGCGCGGGGTTTTTGGACAGGAGCAGGTCGATGGCGTCCTGCTTGTTCTTCTCGATGCCGTAGTAAGCCTTGTCGAGACCGGACGCGATGCGTGCCAGCTCGATGCCCTTGAGCAGCTCCTCGGGGTGGTTCTTCATGGTCAGGTGGTCGCCGTTGAGGTACGGCTCGCACTCTGCGCCGTTGATGATGAGGGTATCGACTTTGCCAAGGCCGCCGCGGATCTTGAACGCGGTCGGGAACATGGCACCGCCGTGACCGACGATACCGGCCTCGCGGATGCGGTCAAGGATGGCTTCGGGATCCTTCATCTGCTCGGGCGTCAGGGGCGCGAGATCCGTGCAGGGGGTGTCCTGGAAGTCATTTTCGATCACGATCGCGGGGATCATATCGCCCAGGGGGTGGGGTCTCGGCTCGATGGCGATCACCTTGCCGGAGACCGTCGCGTGGATGGGAGCGGAGACGGGTGCCGGATTGTCAGCGATCTTCTGACCCATCTTCACATAATCGCCCACCGCGACCAGCGGTTTGCAGGGCGCGCCGATATGCTGCATCATCGGGAGCACGACCTGCGGCGGAGGAGCAATGACGGTCACCGGGACATCCGGCGCCTTCATGTAGTTGGGATGAACTCCGCCATGAAACTTAAAGGGCATTTGCATCACCTCTCTATTTTTTGACCCACATATATTAGCACGCCAACCTAATTTCGTCCACCAAAAATGGCGGAAAAACATCAAATTGTACTAATTTAAATATTAACGAACCTGCAAAAAAGCTGACAAATCCAACATTTCCGGAAACTTTGCAACATTTTGTGCATATTGGCTGGATTTTTCGCCGCCGCGGTCCGCAGCGCGGAAAAAAATCCGCGTCCGGGACTTAACAAGCGGGGAAAAATCCTGTAAAATAGATAGCAAATGCGCTGCCGGCGCGCCGCCGGCAGAAAGGAGGCCACGTTATGCTGACACCCTGGGCGGATACGCTCGACCGCGCGCAGCCCCTGCCGGAGTATCCCCGGCCGCAGATGGTGCGCGACAGCTACCTGAATCTCAACGGCCCGTGGAGCTACGCGATCACGACGAGCGCGAACAAGCCCGCGCAGGCCGACGGCACGATCCTTGTGCCCTTCTCGCCCGAGAGCGAGCTGTCCGGCGTGGGACACGTCCTGCAGCCGGAGGAATATCTGTGGTACATCCGCACGGTCACGCTGCCGGACGGATTCAACGTCGGCCGCGTGCTGCTGCACTTCGGCGCGGTCGACCAGACCGCGACCGTGTGGTGCAACGGCGTGGAGCTGGCCACGCACACGGGCGGATACCTGCCGTTCACGGTGGACATCACCGAGGTGCTGGCCAAGGAAAACACGATCCTTGTGTGCGTGCGCGACGCGACGAACAAGTCCCAGCTCCCGCGTGGCAAGCAGACGCTGCACCCGCACGGCATCTGGTACACGCCGCAGAGCGGCATCTGGCAGACGGTCTGGCTCGAGAGCGTGCCGCAGAACTACATCCGCTCCCTGCACGTGACGCCGCTGTTTGACGCGCATCAGGTGGAGATCACCGTCGAGGGCGAAGGTCAGTGCACGATCGACCTCGAGGGCAAGCGCTTCACGTTCCCCGCGGGCGTGCCGGCGCACGTGCCGGTGCAGTCGTTTCGCCCCTGGTCGCCGGAGCACCCGACGCTCTACCCCTTCAGCGTGACGCTCGGGGACGACACGGTCTACAGCTACTTTGCCATGCGCAAGTGCAGCGTCGAGACGGACAAGGACGGCGTGCGCCGCCTGTTTCTCAACGGCAAACCGTATTTTCACAACGGCCTGCTCGACCAGGGCTACTGGCCGGACGGACTCTACACCGCGCCGAGCGACGACGCGCTCGTCTACGACATCCAGCTGGCCAAGGACATGGGCTTCAACATGCTGCGCAAGCACATCAAGGTCGAGTGCGACCGCTGGTACTATCACTGCGACCGGCTGGGCATGCTCGTCTGGCAGGACATGCCCTGCGGCGGCAGGCGCTACGACCCGCTCATCGTCTCGACCCCGCTCGTGACGGGCTGGCACCTCGACGACAGCTGGTATCCCCTCTTCGGCCGCACGAACGTGACGGCGCGCAAGGCGTTTTTGAACGAGCTGCGCGACATGGTCACTACGCTCTACAACCACCCGTGCATCGCCGTGTGGGTGCCGTTCAACGAGGGCTGGGGTCAGTTTGACAGCCAGACGGCCGTGCAGGTCATCCGGTCCGTGGACAAGACGCGCACGATCGACCCGGCCAGCGGCTGGCACGATCAGGGCTTCGGCGATGTGCGCAGCCTGCACGTGTATTTCCAGAAGTACAGGTTCCAGCCCGATAAGCTCGGCCGCGCCACGCTGCTGTCGGAGTTCGGCGGCTATGTCCACCGCGTCGAGGGCCACGCCATCGGCGGCAAGAGCATCGGCTACAAGACGTGCGACGCCCCGCTCTCGCTCGAGTACGCGCTCCAGGCGCTCTATGACGAGCAGATCCGCCCCGCCATCGCGCAGGGCCTCAGCGCCGCAGTGTACACGCAGCTGAGCGACGTGGAGCACGAGCTCAACGGTCTCGTGACCTATGACCGCAGCGTCGTGAAGCTCCCGGTAAAAACGCTGCACAAGATCTTCTATATCGAAAACGAGTGAAAAAAGGCCGCCCGCTGCGATCGCAGCGGGCGGTTGGTTTTTCTGTTTTGGGAGCGCTCAGTACGCCACGCCCCAGTAGATCATGCACTTGGCGGGCTTGCCGCACACGGGGCACACATCGTCGAGGTGCTCCTGCTCAAACGGGATGCAGCGGCTGGACATGCCGGCCTTGTCCTTCATCTCGAGCTCGCAGGCGAGGTCGCCGCACCACATGGTCTTGATGAAGCCGCCGTTTTTCTCCTGCAGTTCCTTGGCCTCGGCCAGCGAGTGCGCGGCATAGGTGTGCTCGTCGAGGTTGCGCTTGGCCTTGTCGAACAGGCCCTGCTGCACGGTCTCGAGCAGCTCAGGGATGCGCGCCTCCAGCTCATCGAGCGCGACGGTGATCTTCTCGCCGTTGTCGCGGCGGACGGCGACGCAGTGGCCGGCCTCGATGTCCTTCGGGCCGATCTCGACGCGCAGCGGCACGCCCTTCATCTCCCAGTTGGCGAACTTCCAGCCGGGGCTGTTGTCGCTGAAGTCGCCCTGCGCGCGCAGGCCGGCGGCCTTCAGGCGCGCGACGAGCTCCTCGGCCTTCTCGGTCACGCCGGGCTTGTGCGCCGCGATGGGCAGCACGATGACCTGGATCGGCGCGATGTGCGGCGGCAGGACGAGGCCGCTGTTGTCGCCGTGGGTCATGATGAGGCCGCCGATGACGCGCGTGGACAGGCCCCACGATGTCTGGTGCGGGTAGACCTGCTGGTTGTTCTTGTCGGTGTAGGTGATGTCGAACGCGCGGGCGAACCCGTCGCCGAAGTAGTGGCTCGTGCCAGACTGGAGCGCCTTGTGGTCGTGCATCATGCACTCGATGGTGTAGGTGTTTTCGGCGCCGGCGAACTTCTCCTTGTCGGTCTTGTTGCCGCGGATGACAGGCATGGCCAGCTCCTGCTCGCAGGTCTCGGCATAAATTTCGAGCATCTGCAGCGTCTCCTTGCGGGCCTCGGCCTCAGTGGCGTGCAGGGTGTGGCCCTCCTGCCAGAGGAACTCACGCCCGCGCAGGAACGGGCGGGTGGTCTTTTCCCAGCGCATGACGCTGCACCACTGGTTATACAGGCACGGCAGGTCGCGCCAGCTGTGCACGATGTGGCTCCAGTGCTGGCAGAAGAGCGTCTCGGACGTCGGGCGCACGCACAGGCGCTCCGGCAGCTCCTCGCTGCCGCCCATCGTGACCCACGCGCACTCGGGCGCGAAGCCCTCGACGTGATCCTTCTCCTTCTGCAGCAGGCTCTCGGGGATCAGCATCGGCATGGCCACGTTCTGGTGGCCGGTCGCCTTGAACTTGCCGTCGAGTATCTTCTGGATGTTCTCCCAGATGGCGTAGCCATACGGGCGCATGATGAACAGGCCCTTGACATCGGAATAGTCCACGAGCTCCGCCTTGATGCACACGTCGGTGAACCACTGGGCGAAGTCGACTTCCATATCGGTGATCTGCTCGACCTTCTTTTCTTTGGCCATAAGCGCAACACTCCTCTGTATGCCGCGCAGAGATCCCGCGCGGGTGTATTCATAATGTATGGGGTAACTTATATAGTGTATAGAATCCGCCGCCGCTTGTCAAGCGCCAAGCAGCTCCTGCACCGCGAAAATTCCGATCATGACGGCGATGAGAAAGTACATCACGACCGCGGCGACGGAGTGCCGCGCCGGCCGGCGGTCAAACAGCTGGCCCACGCACCAGAACACGAGCAGGCCGGTGCCGATCCAGTAGACCGGGTTGAGCGCGACGGCCATGACCGTCACCTCCACGATCAGCAGTGCGAACACCGCGATCTGCCACGTGCGGATGCGCCGCGCGCGGCTGTTGCAGTAGATCTCGCGCCAGGCATCGGAAAGCTCGCGGCGCTGGCGGCGGAAAAACGATTCGCGCGGCTTTTTCGGCGCGGCCGCTTCGGCCGCAGTTTCGGCGGTTTCGGCGGCGGTTTCGGCGGTTTCGGCGGCGGTTTCGACGGTTTCGGCCACGGTTTCGGGTTCCGTTTCAGTGTAGGGGCGCTCTTGTTCCATGCGTTCCACTCCTTTCCGGTTTTTCGGAAAACCGGTCCTTTTTCCTCAGGATACCCCGCCGCAGAGCGCCTGTCAAGGGCCGGATCGCGGCCGAAAAGTGCATTTCGGGCTTGACCGCACACCATTCGTGCAATATAATGTGTAAATTAGAGATGCTATTTCAAGATGCAATTGAACCCCTTGGAGGTGACCATCTATCAACAGACAGAGTTACATGGCGGAAATCAGCAGCCTGCTTGGCCTGATTACCGACGACAATACCCGTCAGGCGCTCATCGCGCAGATGGAGAACATGTTTGACAACGCGCCCGATGAGGAGCGCCTCATTCAGGAGATCGGCAACCCGACGAAGGTGGCCGTTGCCCTCATCCGCTACGCCGACAGCGGCAAGATCACGCCGGCCGCCGCGCCCGTGGTCGCGCCCGAGCAGGTGCAGCCCAAGCGCGCGCCGCAGCCGCGCCCGCGTGCCGAGCAGTACCGCCCTGCCGCTGCAGCCGCCGCGCAGACTCCCGCCTCGGCGATGTCGTTTCAGGGCATCCCGGAGGAGCCGGCCGCCGCGCCCGTGCTCGACGGTCAGTTCTCGTTTGACGAGCAGCCCGAGGAAGGCTACTATGATGAGCAGCCCGCCGACGACGGCTACTATGACGAGCAGCCCACGGACGACGGCTACTACGACGAGCAGCCCACGGACGACGGCTACTACGACGAGCAGCCCGCCGGTGACGACGGCTACTACGACGAACAGCCCGCCGGTGACGACGGCTACTACGACGAACAGCCCGAAGGCGATTATGATGACCCGAACTACGCCACCGACGGCGAGGAATGGTATTATGACGAGGCCTATTACGAGGACGAGCCGGCCTACAAGACGAACGTCTTTCTAGCCGTTCTCTACACGCTCGGCGCGATCGTGATCGGCGTGCCGGTGCTGGCCGTGCTGCTGGTGCTGGATCTGGCCGTGCTGGCCATCGGCGTCGCGTGCGGCGCCGGCGGCGTGGGCCTGATCGCAACGGCCTTCATCGGCCTGCCCATGGTGGCGGATATGCTCATCCTGCTCGGCGGCGGCGCCGCCGTGATCGCCATCGCGCTGGTCGTGATCTGGCTGGCCATCTGGCTGTTCATCCGCATGGTCATCGGCTGGGTCCGGCTGCTTGTGCGCCTGGGTAAGCGCTGGTGCAGAAAGGAGATCGCCGCATGAAAAAAGCCTGGAAAACCATTCTCATCATCGCGCTGTGCGTCCTGATCGTCGGCGAGATCGTGCTCGGCGTCGGCCTTGCAACCGGCGGCAGCCCCGACCGCATCTGGGAAGCGGCGTATGAGCACTACGACATCGGTGCGATCTTCGCCCTCATCAAGTCCTCCGGCATCGCGGACCTGCTGGCGAGCATCGGCCTGTAAGAAAAGCAAAACATGAGGCGGCGAGCATGGCTCGCCGCCTCATTTCATTTTATTTCATTTTAAAGAGCAGCACGCCGCCCGTCATCAGCGCGAGCCCCGCCCACTTGCTCCAGCCGAAGGCGAGCTTTTCCGTGCCCATGATGCCGAAGGCGTCGATGGCCGCGGCCGTGGCCAGCTGCGCGATGAGGATCGTCGCCACGGCGAGCGTCGGGCCGAGCCTGCCCATGCCGAGCATGACCGTGACCGTGATGGCCAGCGCCAGCACACCGCCGAACCAGCAGTATTTCGGCGCGGCGCTCAGCGCGGCAAAGCTGCCCGTGCGCCAGAACAGCAGCACGAGCAGCGACAGCACCGCCGCCGTGCACTGCACGAAGGCATTGGTCTCCAGCGTGCCGATGTGCCCGCCGAGGCGCGTGTTCATCACGCCCTGAATGCTCATCGCCGCCCCGGCGAGGATGCACGCGAGAAATCCACCCAAAATTCATCGGCTCCTTCCGAATAATCCTTGCACTGCCGCGCGGAATGTGTTACACTGTGTCGTACCGAAAAACATTTGCCCGCAGCACGCGAACAAAGGAGGGGCTGTTTATGGCCGCAGGCAGCAAACCGAAATACTATCTCGTGGAGGCGAGCGTCCTGCCCGAGATTTTTGCCAAGGTGATCGAGGCCAAGGAGCTGCTCGAGACCGGCCAAGTGCGCACGGTGGCGGACGCCGTGGCGCGCGTGGACATCAGCCGCAGCGCGTTTTATAAATACAAGGACTTCGTGTCCCCGTTTCAGGACATGTCGCGCGGCCATCTCGTGACGTTCAACCTCGAGCTGCTCGACCGGCAGGGCGTGCTGTCGTCCGTCCTTGCTATTTTTGCCGAAAACGGCGCAAATATACTCACCATCAACCAGAGCATTCCGACGAGCGGCGTCGCCCCGGTGACGATCACGGCCGCGACCGAGAACATGCAGACGACGATGGAGGCGTTCATGGCGGCGCTCAAAGCGGCCGAGGGCATCATCCGCGTGCACCTCATGGCCGGCTGAAAAAAAAGCAAACGAAAAAGCAAAATCGGATT
>OLJB01001302.1_pt1 | contig 12383 bp, 10 predicted proteins | sample 1601391 | NCBI WGS metagenome assembly OLJB01 (sample SAMN01915215, study PRJEB22387) | human gut metagenome | isolation source: stool | host: Homo sapiens | place: USA | reverse complement strand
GTGTTTGAGAGGGCATACGATGCCATGGCATTCTACCAGTTGAGAATGAAGAAAGACTCTGGACTGGACTACAATGCAAGACAGGAACTGAAGTCAGCTGTATTTGTCTCTACCGGAGGAAATCCCAGCTACGGACAGATACAGGGAGTGGTCAAGGCTGCTCCCTGTGCTACTTTCCATCTTGGCTTTGACAATGACCTGGCGGGAAAACAGTTCGTCTTCAACTTTGAATCCATCGTACAAAAGATGAATCCGTTGCATCCTGAGTCCGTTGCATCAGACATGAAAGGTTTCATTGAAACTTTCAAGGAAGGTATCACATCTACCAAAGAACTGCTTGATATTGACGATGACAGATATGCAGAACTCCCTGAAGGACTACAGAAGCTTTACCTCGCTTATGACACAGCAAGAAATGAGGCATGGGAATACCATTATTCTCCCTTTCTGTGCAAGGAAGACAAGCAGGAAGCGACTGAAAGAATGAACAAAACCTATCAGGAGTTTAAAGAGGCCCTGTTTCAAAAGCTCCATGTACAGGACGGACAAGACCTGAATCCAATAGGAATAGTACGTGAACTGCCGTCTAAAGGCTATAAGGATTTTAATGATGAACTGTTGGAAAAGAAACAATACTCAATGACCGATGTCGTTGAGACAGTCTTTGACGAAAATGGTGTTTCTCTCACCGAAGAGAGAGAAGAAGAAAATGAAGAAACCAAGAAGAGCGGACTAAAACGATGAAAGGTATGACAGACACAAACAGACGGTTCAACATAATCACATTGTACCCTCATTGGGCGCAATACATTATCTCGCAAGGCATGGCATTTCTTATCAGTTGTGTCCTGTTCTTGGCTGCCGGTCACGAAAGCATCACCTATAAGATGCCCTTTGTGGTACTCGGGGCAATCATGACGTGTATCATGCTTTACGGTTGTCTTTATCTCCACAAACTGAGCTATATCATCACGTCCGAACAACTGATTATCCAACATGGGGTACTCATCAGGAAGAGCGACTACATTGAACTCTACAGAGTGGTCGACTTCAGTGAAAACCGTGGAATAATGGAGCAGTTGTTCGGATTGAAGACAGTCTCGATATTCAGCGGAGATCGTTCCAATCCCAAACTTGACATATTTGGAATCAGGGAGCGGATTGATGTTGTAGGAATTATCCGTGAACGGGTTGAGTATAACAAACAAAGGAAAGGTATCTATGAAATCACGAACAGATAATATATCGTCAGAAGCCAAGACTTCCAAAGGTATTGCTTACGACAGCAGATGGATGATTATCTCGGTCATTGCTCTGACCTTGTTTCTATTCTGTCTTGAAGGTCGTGCCCAATTGGTTTCCAGCAATCCGATGGAATATGTGGCCTTAGCCGAAGGTAATGAGCTTATCAACAGTCAGATCAAGAATCAGATTGAAGATCAGCAGAAGACGGCACTACTACAAAATACCATTGCAGCAGAGTTTACTCAGATAAGGCAATGGGAGAGAAAGTACAACAGCTATCTGAAAACCGTGTCTGGCTACGCTTCCACCCTCAAAGCCTGTAGTCATCTCTATGATGACGGTGTAAGGATATTCATCAATCTTTGTGATTTGAAGAAAGCCATATCACAAAACCCGCATGGAATAGTGGCTACAATGAGTATGAATAATCTTTATATCGAAACAGCGACCGAACTCATCACTGTATACAGCATACTGAAAGATGCAGTAGCCAAAGGTGGAGCAAGCAATATGCTTACAGGTGCGGAACGCAGTAAGATTCTTTGGGAGTTGAATGACCGTCTGGCACAATTCAACAAAAGACTTTCACAGCTCTCCATCAGCATCCGCTATTACACAATGGCCGATGTATGGAACAGAGCCACTGCAGGAATGATAGACAGGAATACTGCTGAGATTGCCGGTCAAGCTTTAGACAGATGGCATAGATGCGCACGAATAGTAACACCATAAAAGATTATCAGGATAACACAATGAAACGCTTATTGCTGTTTTTTGCCATGCTTATTTCTCTCACCCTCCCTTTTGAAAGGCTGGGTGGGAGTTTTCTCCGGGCTCAGGGCAACGACCCTGTTTTGGCCGGAATGATTCTGGCATACACAAATAAGGCAGAAAAAGAACTGAAGCAGCAGGAACAAATGATGCTTCTGGAATCTACAGGTCATCTGTGGATAAAGGAAGAAGTACAAGGAGTAACTGACCTGCAAAAGGAGTTCAACTATTATTTGGATAACTTTCATAGCATCATCAGTTATGCGGCACAGATATATGGATTCTATCATGAAATAGACCGACTCGTGAAACACCTGGGAACTTTTAATGACCAGCTCCAGCACCAGACAGGAAATACCCTGGCAGTAGCATTGTCTTCAAACAGGAATAAAATCTATAGAGAACTTATCATGAATAGTGTCGATATAGTCAATGACATCCGGCAACTGTGCCTCTCCGATACCAAGATGACAGAGAAGGAACGACTGGAAGTTCTCTTTTCCATCCGTCCGAAACTTAAACTCATGAATCAAAAGCTCAAAAGGCTTACGAGAGCTGTTAAATATACTTCGCTCTCTGACATATGGGCGGAGATAGACTACAATGGCAGAAGTGAGGTGGACAAGCCCAATATTGTACAGAAATGCAAGGAAAGGTGGAAGAGGAACGCAAAGCCAAAGTAAGTATTCAGGTATAATGATAATTCAGGATAACAATTTAACAATCAAACTTTAAGTATGGGTTGGGGAGCATTATTGAAAGCAGCAGTCAGCTTAGGAGGAAGAGCTATAAAAGCTATAGCTAAATCGGCAGGGGGTGCAGTAGTACATCCTCAGCAAACGCTAAAAGGATTAGGAAGCGCCACAAAGTCTGCTGCCATAGGTGGAAGCCTGGGCTACATTGGTTGGGAGAAACTGACTACAGACAAAAGCGTAGTGGGTATTGTCAGCGATGCTGTCATTGGCGAAGAAACGACACAAAAGATTGGAGATACAGTTTCGAATATAGGTGAAGGTATGAAAGAGGTGAAAGACTCTGTAACTGGTCTCACTGAAAATGTCAATGATGCCATCACCAGTGCAGACAGCAAATGGAGCGGTATGAGCAAGTTCCTACAAGGTATTTTCTCTGGGAACGGTGGAAACATGATGGGGAACTTTTTCAGCAATGTAGGCAAAGGGAATGTTTCTGGTCTGAGTCTCATCGGACTTGTAGTGGCCGCACTACTTGTTTTCGGAAGATTCGGATGGATGGGCAAGATAGCTGGAGCTGTGCTTGCCATGATGATGATAGGAAACAATGTAAATATGAACGAGGCACTTGCCAGTGAGAAGAAACGACCTGCTACACAAAGTCAAGACGAAAGTCAACAGTCGGAGGTTGCGCAAGGCACTGGTGGCGGCAGACGAAGATGATAGTAAAATTTATAAACAGATATAATATGCAATATACACAAGAAATGATTCTTCGTTCAGACAGTGGATACTGTATGCCCTACGAAGAAAAAGGCCGTGACGTACAGATGAGTCTTGGCTACGGTAAACAAAAACATCCGCATACAGGGGAACCTTTTTTTCATCATGGTGTGGATTTCAAGGCCAACCATTATCTTCTTTCAGCAGTTGCAACAGGAAAGATCACTGGACTTGGGAATGATGCCGTACATGGTATCTATCAGGTGACACGCTATGGAGACTACGAGGTAAAATACGCACACCTCTCGAATGTTTTTGGCAACTACGGAAGTGAAGTCAAGGCCGGTCAGGTTATTGCCGTAAGTGGGGAAATACTCCACATGGAGGTCAAGTATAAAGGAGAAGAGCTTAATCCTCTGGAGTTCCTGACCATGATATACAGTAATTTGAAAGTCATGGAACAGAACGGACAACCTGGTGCAGTACCACAATTTGTGACACTGGATATGGATGTCAGAACCATGTATGACAAAGACAGCAAGGAGATAGAGAATCTGATGATGCGTTTTTTTCCGGACTACATGAAAGACATCAGTCTTGGAGCCTACACGTTGCCGGAACATACACAGTTCACTTTGAGAAATATTCTCTCACTGTCGGCTACAAAAAATTACTTCTATGAAACCATCCCCAGTATGGCCAATCCATTGGGTATGGGCGCACGAAGTATACCGATTGCAGAACGGGTACAGAATCTGCTTATCGGTGATTTCCTGAACTATCTTGCCCTGCGTCATCAGATATTCCTTTCCAGTTTAAGTGATCACGAAAAAAAAAAGCACAAGAACTTGCCATAGCAACTAGTGGACTTATTGATCCATTGGCAGAGCTCGATATTGATGTTCAAAGCTTCGATATTCCCCGTATGGTGAGCGTGTATCCGGATAAGTCCGGTATCAGATGGTGGACAAAAGCATGGTTCAATGGTAGTGAGAAAGGAGAAGCTGCGATAGAGATTGAACGTGAGCTGGCAATCAAGTTTATCAATGAAAACATTGAAAAGGATGAATGGCTGGAAGAATATTTCCCGAAACAAATGGAAGTATATCACAATGCCATAGAACAGACACGCGAGCAATTACTCAACCAGATAAATCTATAAAGGGCATATAAATTATCAATCATATAAAACAGCAACTCATGGCAGAGTCAGAACAAGATAGAATATTCAGGACAAAGGTCATTCCAATCATGAACAAGGTCCGGAATGAACTGCAAGATAAGATGGCAGCAGAGCTTAAAGAGCACACCTCATCATTTGCAGGATTGATGGCCAGTGCCATTGGTCCTGATGGTGGAATGTCTGCCAGACAGACACAGATGCAGTCTTTGCGTTACACAGGTGAATGGAACTCGAAAACGGCTGAAGATTATATTGAAATGGTCAAGAAAGAACTTCAACGCCAGCACATCACCGTTGATTCCGCCATGGAGAAAAAGATGATAGACAAGATGATTCAGGATAAGATTCCCAGTTCATCCATTGAATACATCGTTAAGAAGGCGGCAACTAACACCATCTTTTATCTCCCCCAGGAAGTTGCAAAATCACCATTAGAACATCATATGGATACAGAAGCTGAAAAAAGATACAACCCATCTGAATGGGAAAAGAGCACAGGTATAATTCTCGGATCCGTAACCGATCTCGCATGTATGGGTGGAGCCAGTGGCGGTTGGAAAACAGCGGCCACATGGGTCGGCGGTGACTTCCTGTTATCTAAAATCTCTGATAAACAGGAAGACCGTTCAGACATACCTTCAATAGTACGCCCAGGATGTGAGGATCAGTACAGACAAGATCAGGAGAAAATGAAGAAACAGCCAGAAGGAAAGCCACAGAATGAGAGTTCTTCTGTAGATATTTCCACTCAACCTGAAGAACGTGTAGAAAAACAGACTACACAAGAACAGACCTCCCCGAAGCCGGAACAGACCAATATGGACGGATGGCAAGGATTGCTGACCTCTTTCGGACTCAATGGTATCAGTGATATTGGACACAATATCGGATATGTACTGGCCATGCTACCTGATATGCTTGTAGGACTCTTCACGGGAAAAACGAAGTCAATCAATCTTAAAGACAATATGATGCCCATTGCCAGTATTGTTACAGGTATGTTCGTCAAGAATCCAATCCTGAAAATGATACTTATCGGTATGGGAGGACTCAATCTTCTGAACAAGGCCGGACATGAGACTTTGGATGATTTCAAAGCACAGCAGCACCCTGAAGCAGGAAACAGCCCAGTGAATTATCGGGTTTATCCTGATGAACCGCTCAATCCACGGATTGTCAATCCTCAGATTAGGTCCAACTGTCTGATTGCTACAATAAACAAGGTTCCTTGCAGCATCACTTTGCCGGATAAAGTTGTGGATGCTTATCAGCAGGGAGCTTTACCTCTCAACACACTTGCAAATGCAATACTGGCCAAGAATGACCAGATGCGTCAGATTGCTTCTGAAAACTATGAAGCAGGTGAACGGCAAACAGTAGCAAGACCACTTGCTCAAAGATAAAAGGATAACTATATAATAATCAGACTTATGGAAGAGAATAACCAACAAGAGAAAATGGCAATAGTACGTCAGGTTGAGCTGTTTGAGAATGCTTTCAATAAAGCCAAAGAAAATGGTGGAATGTGGCTTGACAACGATGGTCGCAAAGCACCGAAACTATATCTGAAGACTTTGCAGATTTCTGCTTTCAATGCCATCATATTAGGAATGCACAGCGACCAGAATGGATACAAAACAAATCAATATACGCTTTTTTCTGAAGCAAAGAAACGCGGTGAATCTGTCCAGACCAAAGAAAAGGGAGTACCTTTTCTCTGGTATAATTGGAATGAGTATGTAAACAAACATAATCCTGAAGAGAAAATCAGCCGCTCAGACTATCAAGCAATGCCCTCTGATAAGCAGGAGGATTACAAAGGAATCAGGAACCGTGAAGTCCGTTCACTTTTCAATATCGAGCAGACCACACTCCCTATGGTTGATAAAACTACATTTGATACAGTAGTAAAAGAGACCGGTCCTCTGAAAGACCGTACAGATATAGAGTCAGCTTCGAATGAAATCCGTCAGGGTGTCGAAAATCTTCTGGAACAGTCACGAAAAAATCTGGTTGATATACGCACTGATACTACAGGTGTAGCGCATTACGACAGTAAGAAGGATATTGTCTTCCTGCCACCTGCTTCATCCTATGAACATTATGAAGACTATGCCCGTGATGCTGTATCCATGCTTGTGTCTGTAACAGGACATCAACAGAGACTGGCACGTGAAGGCATGGTAGTCAAGAACGGAAAGGTTTCAGAGGATGCCATGAAACAGGAAAGACTGGTAGTTGAAGTCGCTTCAGCTGTTAAGCTGCAGGAGTTGGGTATCTCTGCTAAACTGTCTCCTGACAGCATGAAGATGACCGATTATTGGATCAGAGAGCTGAAAGAAGACCCGCATTTGCCGGATATTCTGGAAAGAGACGTAAACAACGCTATAGATATGATTCACAAGGCTGAACGTGGTGAGAAAGTAGAGCTCAACAACAGAGTCCTACAGAATCAGATAGCAGATATTAAGCACATTCTTCCCAAACACTATTATGTAGCCGATGAAATCAAGACATTGCCCAACATAGATACAAAAGAGTTCGTGGTTGTAAAAGAGCCGGAACAGAAGATGGCTGATGTGGTTCTCCCTTCTGGAGCTTCATTAGGAGTCGAGAATGAGATTCCTGGAATGAACAAAGGCCGTATCGAACATGCACTTCAAAAAGAGGGATATGAAACGGTTACATTCTACAACATAGATGGTTCTATGGGGTATCGTCCCGATGACAGCTTTTTTGACGGTAAGGAGGTGTCTGTGAACCGCATGAATAAGTGGAATCTGGAGACCCTTACACTACTTGATGTGTCTGATGCCATCAGACGTTCTGGCGCAATAGACTTTGAAAAGATACTCATGTTGCGTAATGACGAAGGGAAATGGGCACTCTATCTGAAGCCCGAAAATGAAAAGAGCTTCAGCGTTTACCCCGAGAAGGCAGATTTGAACCTTTTCTTTACCACTATAAAGCAAGGTGACGAAGAAGCTTCAGAAAAAGTACGTCAGGATATGGCCCAGAAATACTATATGGCTGCCCAAAACAATCCGGACATTAAAGTTGACCTCTTCAAAAGCGATGCGACAGCAGAAGAACTCGCAAGGATAGAACGTGTGAACATCTTTAAAACCAAGGGTTCGGAGAGCCAACCCAGTGGGATATTATGTATGCCCACAGTCAACGGTGAGAAATTGACAGCCCGTGAAGTAAGTCCACAGCAATGGCAACGTATGTGGCTGGCAGAAGATATGCAAGATTACAAGAAACATCTTGCAGCAAGTCTTTTTGCCGATGTGCTCCGTAAGGACCGTACAGATGCTGTTGCAGTAGGTACGGATAAATCAGAACAGGAGGCTCAGTCAAAGAATCCAAATCAGCAAACGGAAGTATATGAGGAACAGACCGAAGAGAAGAGCAGACAGAGTGAATCTCATGGGCCATCCGAATCTAAGGGCAATAAGAGCAAGGATGAAAGTCCTAAGACTGAAACAAAAGTAACCGCTGAGCTCTCTCCGATGCTGAAGCAATTCTATGAATTAAAATCGAAGCATCCTGATGCAATTTTGCTCTTCAGATGTGGAGACTTCTATGAAACTTACAGCAACGATGCAGAGAAAGCAGCCAAAATACTTGGAATCACGCTCAGCACAAGCAATCACACAAAAGATGCTGAAGGAAAACCTCTTATGATAGCAGGGTTTCCTCACCATGCGCTCGATGTTTACCTTCCTAAACTGATCCGTGCCGGTGAGCGAATTGCCATCTGTGACCAATTGGAAACTCCCAGGCAAGAAAAAGACGTTACTGAAAAACAGAAAAATGAACCCGACAATCAGGAAGAGAGCAAGGTTTCAAGAATGCACAGATAACATGTAACCGCAATGTCAAAGAATCAAGAATATATCCAACAATATGCAGAGTATGCCATGGAACAGATGCGCAGATATGGCATACCTGCCTCTGTCACGCTTGCACAGGGTATCTGCGAAAGTGCCAGTGGCCAGAGTGAACTGTCCCGTAAGGGAAACAACCATTTTGGGATCAAAGCCACCTCCAGCTGGATTGAGAATGGAGGCAAATATCTTGTATATACCGATGACCGTCCAAACGAAAAGTTTTGCCAGTATGCGAATGTTGGAGATTCCTATGAGCATCATTCTCAGTTCCTGAAAAGGAACGGAAGATACGCCGAGCTGTTCCAACTCTCTCCTGATGACTACAAAGGATGGACAAACGGATTACAGGATGCAGGATATGCGTCAAGCAAACAATACGCAGCAACCCTTCAGAATATTATCGAGAAGAACGGATTGCAAAAATATGACCAGATGGTAATGCAGGAGATGAAAGCAGAGGGTAAATCCTTTGGAACAACTGATAATCCCCGTCAAGCCACATCAGATGATGTTTCCGTGCAGGATACTGAAGAAAAGAAATATTCCTTCCCGTTAAAAAGAGATGAATTTATACTGGTTACTTCTCCCTTTGGTACAAGAAAGAATCCTTTGGACGCAAGTAAGTCCCAGTTGCATAAAGGGATTGACATTCAGACAAATCATGAGGCAGTCCTTGCAACAGAAGATAAAGGAAAAGTTGTCAACGTGAACAGCAATGCTAATACAAACGGAGGACGGTCTGTTACAGTTGAGTACAACAGAAACGATGGCAGCATATATCAATGTACCTACATGCATCTGGACAGTATATCCGTCAAGGTCGGTGATGAAGTTGCTGCCGGACAGAAGCTTGGCATTTCAGGAAACACTGGGTATCGGACTACTGGTGAACATCTTCATTTTGGAGTTAAATCCATATCCACAGATGGAACAAAAAGAGATATTGACCCGGCTGCATATCTTGCTGAGATTTCACAAAAAGGGAACATCTCATTACAGGTTCTCAGTAACGGAAAAGATCTGACTGCGCAATACAAGAGTGCGAGTAAATCCGATGCCAATGTGCAGCCAGAGACAGCTATGAGCCCGGACGACTGGATGAAAAAGATTCTGTCCTCTGAAGACAGTGGGGTAAATATGCCTATAGCAGATCCTGTAATAGAGATAGCCATGACTATGTTCACCTCACTCATGGCTCTTGCCCTCCAGATAGACAAGTCAAGTGAGGAGGAAAAGATGCAGAAGGCCACTGATGCAGCTGTCAGTAAAAGCATAGACCTTACTCCTATCCTCCCATTCTATAAGACCTGCACCATAAGCCTGCAGGATGGTAAACCCAATCTGTATGCAGACAATGGAGTTGTACAACTCAACAGAGAACTGAGTAATGCAGAAATAAACAAGATCCAACAGACACTTGGCAGTACCATGATGAACGATGATGAGAAACGACGTAGCATCGCCTCTGTTATTAACTCTGCCGTGGTCACGCTGCAGATGTCACAAAACTATCAGAACAATCTGGAGAACCAACAAGGCAGACAGGAGTCTGTACAGTTGAAATAATTTGCTTTTTAAGTATAACAATCAATTCGTTTTATTATGATTAAATGTAATGTAACCGTGTGTGGCACCGTTTCCCGCCAGGCGCAAATGCGTGCTAACAAAGAAGGTACGCAGTTCGCATCATTCGGTATTAATATAGTTATTCCGGCAAAATCAGGAATTAACAAGACAGTTGAAATCAGTGTGGCCAAGACCTGCAACAGCCTATCTGAGTTACCAACAATTCAAGTTGGGACTCGCATTGAAGTAGCCGGTATTCTAATGTTTCACAAAAAGGGAGAAGCATTATACCTTAACCTGTCTGCAACTGGCATTAACACATTTAATGCAGGCAATAACGACGGCATTAACGGTACAATGGAGTTCAGAGGTACTTTAGGCAAACAAATTGAGGACAAGACAACTAAAAGTGGTAAGTCCTTTACGGTGTTTTCCGCTTATAGTAGCGAAAAGGATGGAGATAATTACACCTATACTTGGGTACGCTTTATGCAGTTCGACAAAAGAAAAGAAGCATGGATGCAACCCAAAGCCGGAATCAATGCTAAGGGGGATTTGGAATTAGGTGTGTACAATAACAGACTTGACCTTACATGCCGCATAAGCGAATGCTCTCTTTGGGAGAAAAGCTCTAACTCTTACCAACACTAATGATTATGACAGGTAAAAAGATTTATAATTCAGATGGCCGTAGCAGTGAAGATAAGGCCTTGGACAAATTCGCAGAGATGATGATTGAGAAAATCAAGACTTTGCAGAATGACTGGAAGAAGCCTTGGTTTACAGATAAATCCATCTCTTGGCCGAGAAATCTTTCTGGCCGCGAATACAATGGAATGAATGCACTCTTACTCATGATGCACTGTGAGAAACAGGGATATAAACTGCCTGTATTTTGTACTTTTGACCGTGTAGCCGGTCTGAACTATACCAAAGACAAGCAGGGAGTCCGTCAGCAGATAAAGGATAACAATGGGCAGGAATTGCCAAAGGTTTCCATTCTGAAAGGAGAAAAGAGTTTCCCGGTGTTCATCACGACATTCACTGTTGTCGATAAAGAGACAAAAGAAAAAATTAAATACGATGACTATAAACTGTTGAGTGAAGAAGAAAAGAAAGGCTACAACGTCTATCCAAAGCTTCAAGTATATAACGTATTTAATGTGCACCAGACCAATCTTCAGGAAGCTCGTCCTGATTTATATAAGAAACTTGCTGATGCAGGAAAACAGATACGTCCACAGTCTGAAGGTGAAGAATTTTCCTTTGCTCCTATCGACAGGATAATAAAGGATAACGAATGGATCTGCCCTATTAAGCCTACTTACGGAGACAGTGCTTACTACAGTATTTCGAAGAATGAGATTGTCGTTCCTGAGAAAAAGCAGTTCAAGGATGGTGAGTCATTCTATACCAACCTGGGGCATGAGATGGCCCATTCCACAGGAGCAGAGAATCAGTTGGGAAGACTACAGCCAACGTCCTTTGGTAGTAAGGAGTATGCCCGGGAAGAGCTTGTGGCCGAGCTAAGTGCAGCCCTCGTTGCACAACGCTATGGTATGACCAAGCATCTGAAAGAAGACAGTGCCAGTTACCTCAAAAGCTGGCTTGACAGCTTGAATGAATCTCCGGAATTCATCAAAACTACACTGACAGATGTGAAAAAGGCATCAAGTATGATTACAAAATGTATTGATGCCATGCAACAGAAAATTGACCAGAAACAAAACATAGAAGTAGTCCAAAGTAATAGCCAAGAGCCTGTGTACTATGCTTCTGTAGCCTACCTTCAAATGGGTGAAAACACAGACAGACTTGACATGCTACAAGAAAAGGGCGATTATGAGGCACTATTGAAGGAAGCCATTGAGTACGATGCCGGTGATGCCATAGACATGTCCAACACTTACCTGTCTCCTACAAAATATCGTGGAGATGACCTGTTGGTGGAGAACGAACACTATGCCGTGGTATATAACCCGTCTGTTGGAGGAACCTATGATGTGATGCGTAAAGTCACTGCTGAAGAAGTCAGACAGAATATCACTCGTTACGGATTACCTGGTAACGCCACTGCTGATGTGAAGTCTCTTTCTGAAAAACAGGAACAGAAAATGGAAGCAGTCGCAGAAGAAGAGACACACTATCATAGAGGAAGATGATGGAATATTCTTATCTTCTTCCCTCTCTTATTTTCAAAAAATAAATCCACTTGTATTAGGCTTCGTTATTCGAAGTTCTAAAACAAGTGGATTAAATTTTCAGGAATATAGTAACTATTTATCATATGTAGGTGTAGTCACAAATAAA
>OLJB01001295.1_pt1 | contig 12404 bp, 8 predicted proteins | sample 1601391 | NCBI WGS metagenome assembly OLJB01 (sample SAMN01915215, study PRJEB22387) | human gut metagenome | isolation source: stool | host: Homo sapiens | place: USA | reverse complement strand
GTTCGCAGGCATTTACTCTGCCGTTACGGCATGAAGCACATTTTCCGCAATTGGTATAAGGATTGACTGTGACGCTCATACCCGGTTTTAATGATTCTGGTACATCCTTGCCTATGGCTTCAATAATAGCTCCTACTTCGTGTCCCGGAATGACAGGTAGTTTTACCATTGGATTACGTCCTAAAAATGTATTCAGGTCCGAGCCGCAAAAGCCTACATATTTAATTTTTACAAGAACTTCTCCCGGTTTAAGAGCGGGTTTCTCAATGTCTACTACCTTCATCTCGGAAGGAGCAGTAATTTGAATTGCTTTCATCTTCTGTTTATTTTTATAAGTTTTTAATCAATTACTTTGTATCCTTTCCAACCATAGTAGGCACAAAACAGGAAACAAATCATAGGAATAGCATAAGCTATATAATAAATGTGTTCGTTCAGATGCATCACATAAGCAGTGAGTTGGGGCAAGCAAGCATTTCCAACGATGGCCATAACTAGAAATGCCGAGCCGCTTTTTGTGTTGCTGCCTAAATCAGTCAAAGCAAGCGAGAACTGAGTGGGATACATGATAGACATGAAAAAAGAAATGCCCAGCATGGCATAAAGACCTGTCCAACCACCAAAACAAACCACAACAATACATAGCAAGACATTAATCAGCGCATATACCAAGAGCATGTCTTGTGGACGGAATTTTACCATGAGTAGTGTGCCTGTCCATCTTCCTGCCAAAAAAGCCAGCATATAAAGACCGAAAAAGGTGGTGGCTGTATTTTCAGGTAGTTCTGCATAGGTACAACAGTAGACTAGAAATAAACTGTTAATGGCTGTCTGACCACCATTGTAGAAGAATTGTGCAATGACTCCCCAACGAAGGTGAGAACGTTTTAAGACTCCGAAATCAATTAATTTTTCTCCTTTATATTCTACTCCTTCCATCGTATTTCCTTCTTTGATTTTAGGTAATTTGGAGAAGATAAAGATGATGGCAATAACAATGAGTAACATAGCTAGCAGCAGATAAGGAAGTTTCATGGCGTCTGTTTCTGTTTGAATGTAACCTTCCCAGCCACCGGGAAAAGAAGTGGGCAGGGTGTCGCGGGTATAGTGGTTGCCACTCAGAATCAGTTTGCTGAGAAACATGGCAGCTATAAAAGCTCCCAGCCCATTGAATGATTGTGCCAGATTCAATCGACGGGGCGCACTTTTCGGATCTCCCAAAGCGGTTACATAAGGATTGGCTGCTGTTTCTAAAAAACACATTCCAGTGGCAATGATGAAGAATATACATAGATATGCCCAATATTCTTTCAGCATAGCAGCGGGGAAGAACAGTAACCCACCACATGCTGCCAGTAATAACCCGAAAATAATTCCCGATTTGTAGCTGTATTTTTTCATGAACATAGCGATGGGAATGGGACAGATGAAATAGGCAAGCCAGTAGGCTGTTTCTGTGAATGATGCTTCGAAAGCGTTTAACTCACAGGTTTTCATCAGCTGTCTTATCATAGTAGGTAGCAGATTGCTGCTGATAGCCCATAGGAAAAACAGGCAGAATATGAGCATCAATGGTACATAATAGGTCTTATTTTTCATGGTATGGATTAATAAGTGTCAGTTGATTATTCTGACATGTTTTTAATGTAAGGAAGAGATATGAGATTTTTGAAACCATAAAATCTTTCGGCGTTTTTACCTAAAAAAAGTGCTTTCTCTTCTTGTGTCATTTCAGTCGTTTTAAGGATGAAATCGTAAGACATCTTGTAAGTAATGGCCGTAATGGTCCGAGGGTAATCCGATCCCCACATCAGTTTGTCCATACCTACCAGATCTGCTGCTTCTTTAATGGCTTTAACCGCTCCGTGAAACGGATAGAATTCACTGTTGAACAACCAGGTAATGCCTCCTGACTCTATCATGACATGGGTATGCCGGGCCAGTTTTATTTGTTCCTGCCAATGAGGAGTTGTAACCATACCGAAATGTCCGATAGCGATTTTTAGTTGCGGACATTCCTGGATAATTTCTTTCATCTCCTGCACTTGCGTGTTTCCATCAGCCAGATCAATGGAAAGGATAATGTTTTTATCTTCCATGTAATGGAACATTTCCATCATTTCGTCACAGTTCAGCATGACTCTTCCTTCTTTTAGAAAAAGGCGGTGTGCTGGGATTTTTATTGCTTTGAAACCAGAACTTATTAATTCCTTGGCCTGTTGCAGATAACCGGGTTTACGAAATTCGCACATACCGCATACAAAGAAACGGTCCGGGTATTTATGGGCCACTTTTGCGAGGTATTCATTTTGGATGCCATCAATAAATTCCTGAGTGACTACGGCAGCCGATACTTGTGCATAGTCCATGTTCGAGAGAAAAACCTCGGCACTATTCCGCCCGTCAATCATAAAGGGCGGAACCATCTGACGTTCTTCTCCCATAAATAACGAACGTCCGTTGGTTAAAGTACGGATAGGCAATCCGTTGACTTCCGTATTTTGCCGTAACCAAAGATGGGAATGTGCATCTATTATGTTAAAATCCATCATTATTCTCCTTTGTATTATGAATTAGCCCAACTGACACGCATTTGTTTTCCGATAATTTCTTGTACTTCCTTTACAAGGTTCCAATCGATGGGTTCTTCAGCGTATGTTATATTTTTCAATACATTATCTGGATTGGCCGAACTGAACAAAGTGGTGGCGATACGTGGATTGCTGACAGAATATTGAATAGCCAGTTTCTCTATAGGATAATTTTTGGACAGGCAATGTTGAACAGCTTTCCGACAGGCTTCTACCAGTGATTGGGGGGCCGGATGCCATGCAGGAACCCCACGTTGGGAGAGTAAGCCCATTGAAAGGGGGGAGGCATTGATAATGCCGATATTCTTTGATTCAAAATAATCCAGATAATCAGTCAGTTTCTCGTCATTCAGACAATAATGGCAGAAGTTAAGTACGCTTTCTACTGTTCCTGGTTCCGAGTGATCAATGACCCATTTTAAGTTTTCTAATTGCAAATCTGTGATACCTACATGTCCCACAATACCTTTCTTTTTAAGTTCTACCAGTGCAGGTAATGTTTCGTTGACTACCTGATTCATGTCTGAAAACTCTACATCGTGTACATTAATCAGATCGATATATTCAATGTGGAGTCTTTCCAAGCTTTCATAAACGCTTTCCGTTGCACGTTTTCCGGAATAATCCCATGTGTTGATTCCATCTTTTCCATAGCGTCCCACTTTGGTAGAGAGATAATATTTGTCACGTGGGATTTCTTTCAATGCTTTGCCTAATACGGTTTCGGCCTTGTAGTGCCCGTAGTAGGGAGATACATCAATAAAATTCATTCCATTCTCTACTGCTGTGTAAACAGCTTTGATACCCTCTGCTTCGCGGATATCATGAAAAACTCCTCCTAATGAAGATGCGCCGAAACTAAGATTGGAAACCCGCATACCGGTTTTCCCGATTTCATTGTAATTCATAGTTCTATTTATTTTTAGATTTATTTCCGGAATCAAAAATAGAGGAATAACCTTTAGGTATGTGGTGGAAGAGGTTGAAAAAAGTACGTAAACCTTTGCGTAAAAATAATAAGACGGTTACTTTTTATATAGTTCTCTATATTGCTGAGGAGTAACGCCTGTGATTTTTTTGAATAAGCGGTTGAAATAAGAATGGTCTTCATAAGCAAGGAGATAAGCTATGTTTTTTACAGGAATATCCTCTGTAATCAGAATTAATTGGGCTTTCTCTATTTTTTTCTGATTAATATATTGCAGCGGTGTGTTACCGACTTCTTTTTTGAAAAGACGGATAAAATGATCTTTTGAGAGGCATGAGATTGCTGCCAATGAGTCTATATCTACTGTTTTATAGATATTTTTTCGGATGTGGGACAAGACTTTTTGGATACGGTTATCGTTGACTTCCACTTTAGGTTTGGCGTCTTTTAAAAAGCGGGCAATAAGTTGATATACTATACCTCTGGATTCGACTTTGTCACAGAAGGTACGCTGTTTATTTTTAATGATGTTTCTGATTAATGTGGGGTTGTTGTCATAGCTTGTCGGGTCGGATTGAGGAAGCTGCATGGTAGGATTTATTTCACATAACCTTTTAATAAGTGGTAATTCCAGGTTGTCCGCAGGTATTTCTATCGGGAAATTCCAATCTTCCAGAATGCCGGATTCTGATTGATGGTCTTCATATATATGGAGATAATAATGAGTGAAATGAGAATTGCACTGATAACTATGGGTAGTGAATGATGGCACCAGATATAGATGATGTGGTTTTAGTTCCTGTATTCCGTCGGGAAATATTATTTGGGCAGTTCCTTCCATTATATAATAGAGTCTGGTAAAAGGGCTGCTTACGTTTTTCCAGTTCCAGTCTGCATTGTGAATGGCTAGTCCTACATTTAATATAAGTAAATGTAATTGGTCGATTGATTGTGTCATATTCCTTAAGTTATTAGAATGAAAGATTCAGTTTCGTACAAAGTAAGCAAAAGTATATATATAATCCAATGGGAAATCGATATTTTCATATCAAATCACCTGTTTTGGTATTTGTTTTTGAATTATTTCAGGTAAAAGTCGATATTATCCTACATAATGGCGCATTTGGATAATATAAATTGGTTTCAACTCTGTATATTTGCACTATTGATAATTGAAAAATATATAAAGCAATTATACTATGAAAGCAAAACATTTTCTTTTGGCTTCGGCTTTGTTGCTTTGGGCGGGAGTTTTGGAGGCTCAGACTTACCAGGTACCTGTTTCAGAGAAAAATGAAAAAATGCAGGAAGGAGAGTTCGAACCTACTTGGGAATCATTGCAGAACTATAAAGTTCCTGAATGGTTTAGAAATGCCAAATTTGGTATTTGGGCACATTGGGGACCGCAATGTGTGGAAGGGTCCGGCGACTGGATGGCGCGTTCTCTCTATTTGGAAGGTTCGCACGAGTATAAGCACCATGTGGAACATTATGGCCATCCCTCTGAAGTGGGCTTCAAGGATATATTGCCTTTGTTTAAAGCCGAGAAATGGGATCCGGACAAATTGGTTTCCTTTTATAAGAAGATTGGTGCCCAGTATTTCTTCGCTTTAGGTAATCACCATGATAATTATGATTTATGGGATAGCCAATATCAGGAATGGAATTCCGTGAATATAGGCCCTAAGAAGGATATATTGGCGGGCTGGGCTGAAGCAGCTAAGAAAAACGGTCTTCCATTTGGTATCAGTTTCCATGCGGACCATGCGTGGAGCTGGTATGAACCGGCTCAACGATACGACCGTCATGGCGAGAAGGCAGGTGTACCCTACGATGGATGTTTGACTAAAGAAGATGGTAAGGGTAAGTGGTGGGAAGGCTACGATCCTCAAAAACTTTATGCACAGAATCACCCGTTAAGCGCTGGAAGTTGGGCTGACGGTATGATTCACCGTCAATGGGCATGGGGAAATGGTGTTTGTATTCCTACTCAAGAATATGTGACAAACTTTTATGATCGTACAGTCGATGCAATAAACCGTTATAATCCTGATTTGATTTATTTTGATGTGACTGGTGTACCGTTTTATCCTATCAGTGATGCGGGTTTGAAGATTGCCGCACATTTTTATAATCACAACATGGTTGTTCGTAAGGGGGATTTCAGTGCTGTTATGTTTGGTAAAATTCTTACCGATGAACAACGTAAAGCTTTGGTATGGGATGTGGAAAGGGGATCTCCCAATAGTATTTATGAAGAGCCATGGCAGACTTGTTCTTGTTTAGGCGGTTGGCATTATGATACCAGATTGGCGGAGAACGGTTGGTATAAGAGTGCTTCCGATGTAGTGAAACTATTAGTGGATGTGATCAGTAAGAACGGGAATTTGTTGCTTAGTGTTCCTCTTCGGGCTGACGGAACTTTTGATGAAAAGGAAGAAGCCATTTTAAATGAATTTGGTGACTGGATGAGTATGAATAAAGAGGCTATTTATGATACACGTCCGTGGAAAGTCTTCGGAGAAGGTCCGATAGCCAATGCTGATATCAAGATTAATGCTCAAGGTTTCAATGAAGGTGCTTACACTAAAGCCACTGCATCTGAAATCCGTTTTACTCAAACCAAGAAATATCTCTATGCTACAGTTCTTGCATGGCCGGAAGAAAAGCAAGTTGTCATTCAATCGCTGGCAACGGGAAGTGAGTTGTACCCTGATAAAATTACTAAAATTGAGTTGTTAGGTTATGGAAAGGTATTTTTTACTCGTACAGCGCAAGGAGTTGTTATTGATATGCCTGATGTACAGTTGAATAAGATTGCTCCCGTATTTAAGATAAAGAAGTGAATATAGCATAAAGTAGGTTTATTTATCGGCTTTTTTAGGTCGGTAAGCCCTTGTTATGTCTTGAAAATTAACCCAATAATCAATAGAATAATGAAAAACAGATTAGAATGTATGCAGTCAATAAGATTCTTGGCGGTCTTGTTGATGTGTTGCCTGAGCTATACTACTTGGGCACAGACACAGAGTAATGTCAATGGTTTGGTTACTGATTTTTCCGGTGAGCCGTTAATTGGGGTCAGTATCTTGGTTAAAGGTACTTCCAATGGAACTGTTACTGATTTGGATGGCAAATTTTCTCTGTCTGCTGAAATGGGAAACATGCTCCAGATAAGTTATGTAGGTTATATTTCGCAAGAAGTAAAGGTGGAAAGTGACAAGTTACTTCGTATTATAATGGAAGAAGATACAAAAAAGTTGGAAGAAGTAGTTGTAGTTGGATATGGAACACAGAAAAAGGTGAATTTAACAGGAGCCGTATCTGCTGTTTCAGCTGAAGACTTGGCTAGTAAGCCTGTTATGAGTACTGCTCAAGCACTGGCAGGTTTGGCTCCAGGTTTAAGTGTATTGCAAACTTCAGGTCGTCCCGGACAAGGAGCAACTGTTAAAATTCGTGGAACTGGTACATTTTCAAAAGCTGGAACAGATCCATTGGTCTTGATTGATGGTTTATCAGGTAACATTGATGATGTAGATCCTAATGATATTCAGAGCATTTCTTTTTTGAAAGATGCAGCTTCTGCTTCTATTTATGGTAATCGTGCTGCTAATGGGGTTATCTTGATTGAAACAAAGAAGGGTGCACAAGGTAAAACGACTATTACATATAGTAATTCTTTTGGTTGGCAACAGCCTACGGAATTGCCTGATTTTTTACCATCATGGGAATATGCGGAATATTATAATATGGCTATGCGGAATATGGGTAAGCAGGAAGCTTATTTACCTGAACAGATTCAAAAGTATAGAGATGGATCTGATTCGGATAATTATCCGAATGTAAATCACTTAAAATGGCTGTTGGAATCCGGTTCTGGTTTTCAACACCAACATAATCTTAGCATACAAGGAGGAAATGCTACGACGAGTTATAATTTATCAGTAGGTTATAGAAATCAGGAAGGAATGACGGCAAAAACGTCTAATGAAAGAATGACTGCACTGTTTACTATGAAAAGTGAAATCGCCAAAGGGCTGATGCTTAATTTGAATATTAATGCTTATAATAATAAATATAATGCTCCTAATGGCGAACCACAAAGTATTGATGGAATGATAGGATATGCTGTTCGTCAGGGACCTATTTATGCCGGGCAAAAGTCGGATGGAAGTTTTGGATATCAGGATAATTATAGTCCGGAAGCGTGGTTGGCGAGTGAATCTTTTGTGCAGAATGTGAGTAGAAATATAAGTGCTTCCGGACAATTGACATGGAATACTCCTGTAGACGGACTTTCTTTTATAGGCAAAGTAGGGATGAATTACTGGACTAAATATGATAAAGCCTACCGGGCTGATACTTATTTTGATGAGAGTAAGACAGTGGGACCCGCTACTTTAAATGTATGGACTGCAAATAATACGTATACTACTTTTGAAGCATTAGCTACTTATGAAAAACAAATTAAAAATCATACCTTTAAGTTATTGGCGGGTACTTCTGTGGAACAATCTAATAATAAAGGTTTGGAAGGTTATAGAAATACGTTTCCTAATAATTATTTGTATGAATTAGGTTCTGGAGATAAATCAACAGCTACTAATGATAGTTCATTGGAAGAATATGCGTTGCTTTCTTTTTTCGAGCGTATAAATTATGCATGGAAAGATCGTTATTTATTAGAGGTTAATTTGCGCTATGATGGATCGTCACGTTTTGCGGACGGTCATCGTTGGGGACTTTTCCCGTCAGTTTCTGCAGGGTGGAGAATCTCTGAGGAGGACTTTTGGAAGAATGCGGCAGTTTCAGCTGTAGTTGATAATTTGAAATTGCGTGCTTCCTATGGTGTACTTGGTAATCAAAATATAGGTGTTTATCCTTACCAACAGATTTATGAACTTGGACATGATTATCCTTTTGGAAATCCGGCAACTCTTCAGTCTGGGGCTTACATGAAAACCTATAATAATCCGGAAATTACTTGGGAAAAGACGGCTATAACGGATATTGGTTTAGATTTTAGTTTATTGAATGGACGTTTTAGTGGAACATTGGATTATTTTTATAAATATACTTCGGACATTTTAGCACCTGTTGAGGTGTCTAGTATTATGGGACGTGAAGTCGGACAATCTAATGTTGGAGCTGTTTCGAACGAAGGAATTGAAGTAAATCTGACTTATAACGGACAAATAGGACGTGATTTCCGGTTTAGTATTTCTCCTAATTTTACATGGGTAAGAAATGCAGTTGAGAAATTGGCGAACGGAGCTACCGAAGAAATTAATAATAACAGAATTGTAGGGCAACCGATAGGTATTATATATGGGTATGAAACTGATGGACTGTTTGTAGACCAGGCGGAAGTAGATGCGGCTACCGAACAATTGGTAAGTAAGTCAGGACTGAAACCTGGTTATGTGAAATACAAAGATATTAGTGGTCCCGACGGGGTTCCCGATGGTAAGGTAGATGCGCAATATGATCGTACCGTATTGGGAAGTACTACCCCGAAGTTTTATTATGGTTTGAATCTTTCCACTTCTTATAAAGGTTTTGATTTTTCAGCTTTGTTACAAGGGTTAGGAGGTCATAAGCGTTTGATAGGATCTTATATGGCTTATGCATTCTACAACGGTGGACAGATACAGAGATGGCAGGCTGAATCTTGTTGGAAGGAAGAAAATCCTGATAAATGGGCTGAATACCCTCGATTGGAAACTTTGAATATGAACGACACTAATCTTCAAACTTCTGATTATTGGGTCCGTAATGCTAGTTTCTTACGAGTAAAGAATATACAAATAGGATATACATTCCCCAAAGCATGGACTAAAAAAATAGGTTTGGAAAATGTGCGTGTTTATGTAAGCGGACAAAATCTGTTCTCTTTCAATAGTTTCTATAAAGGTTGGGATCCTGAAAATGAGATAGGAACAGGGGATTCTCCCTCTTATTATCCGGTCAATAGTATTTATTCATTCGGATTTAATTTCAAGTTCTAAGTAAATCATTCAATCAAGAATCATTATGAAAAATATATATAATACATTAGGAATGACAAAGGCTTGTTTATGTGCTTTGGCTATATCACTAGTAACAACTGGTTGCTCGGATTTATTAGATAAGGAGCCACCTTCAGCAATTTCTGATGGTAGTTTTTGGACTGGTGAAGGGGATGCCATGTTGGCTTTGACAGGATGTTATCGTTTCCAGACTGGTTGGTCGCATGATGATTTTGCTACGCCACAAGGGTTGCTTTATTTGGATTTTGCAGGTGGAAATGGAACAGAAAAGGAAAATTTTTCAACTTTAATGGCTAGTTCCAATACGGTGGCTACTAATGGCAATTTACGTTGGTATTGGGGAAATGCATATACGCAAATAGCTAAGTACAACACTTTTCTAGAGAATATTACGGATTGTCCGATGGAAGAATCTAAAAAAGAACAGTGGTCTGCCGAAGTGAAGTGTTTACGAGCTTATTTCTTTTTAAATTTGGCATTTTATTATAAGGATGTTCCTATGCCTTTGAAAACTCTGTCGGTGGACGAAGCGAATTCTATTTCTCAAACACCTCAGACTGAAGTCTATTCGCAAGTGGAGAAGGACTTGAAGACTGCTATAGACTTGTTGCCTGTCCAATATTCTTCAGAGGAATATGGCCGGTTTACCAGGGGGGCGGCTAAGGTACTTTTAAGTCGTCTTTATCTGGCACAAGAGAGATGGGGAGATGCTGCTACTATTTTACGTAGTGTGATTGAGTCGGGAATATATGAATTGGATCGTCGTAATGGAGAGGACAGCTATGAGAAACTTTTTCAAATAGGAGGTGAATATAGCCCTGAGATAATATTTTGTATTATGGGGATAAAGGATCTATATACTAATTCACGTTATCAATATTTATATCCTGAAGCTGCTTATGGAGGGTGGCATCAGTTCTCACCATATAACGAATTGGTGAAAGAATATTTCTGTGCAGACGGCAAGGACATTAAGACTTCTGAGGTTTATGATGAGAATGATCCTTATGTTAATCGGGATTTGCGTTTGTATGCTTCTATTTTTTTACCTCCTTTGGGAAGTTATGAGGGAACTAAGTATAATGATATAATTTATGATTGCTTTAAGGGGGCTAATACTGCAGATAGCTATAATAAGTTTGCCTTATTTAATGGATATTGTCCGAAGAAAGGTTGTGATCCGTCTATAACTAATAATTTAGGTTCTACTCCCACTTATACTCCTATAATGCGTTATGCTGAGGTCTTATTAAGCTATTTGGAAGCGGTAAATGAATCGCAGCCGAATGCAGTAGACCAGAATTTATTGGATTTGACTATCAATGATATACGTGATCGTGTGAAATTGGTTGGAATAAAAAAGACAGACGTAGCAACACAGGAACTTGTTCGTGAAGCGGTTCGTAAAGAAAGACGTGTGGAACTGGCATTCGAGGGGCTTCGATATTATGACGTGTTACGTTGGGGCATTGCCGAGAAGGAACTTAATCATACTTTTACCGGAGTAAAATTGTCGGATGATCCGCAAGCTCGTAATTATAGAGGAAGTGGTGTTACGGCTTCTCCTGTAGATGAAGATATGTATTATCAGTTTGAAAAACGTACATGGTCTGCACATAACCGATATTTTCCTATTCCTCAAAATGATTTGAATGTGAATAAAAATCTGAAACAGAATGAAGGGTATAATTAAGCAGGCATAAGTTTAAGATAAGATGAAAGAAAATGGATATGAAATGAAAAGATATGACTACCCGGTAAAAAGATATTGCCAGACAATGGATTTGAAGGATGATCCGGAGCTGATAGCGAAGTATCGGGAGTGCCACAGTAAGGAGAAGTCGTGGCGGGAGATCAGAGAGGGGATCCGTTCAGTTGGTATTTTAGAAATGGAAATATATATATGCGGTAATCGATTGTTCATGATTGTCGAAACTCCTATTGATTTTGATTGGGAATCTGCTATGGCTAAACTCGCGACTTTACCTCGACAGCAAGAATGGGAAGACTTTGTATCGATATTCCAACAGTGTAGGAAAGGGGAACTTGCTAAAGAAAAATGGAGTATGATGGAACGTATGTTTTATCTATATGAATAATTAAAAAAGAGAGGAAAGAGAGGGTGCTGATGAAGTATTCTCTTTTTCCTTAAAATATAATAGAAGGTACATTGAACAATTTAATGATTATGAAATATTTTACTATCATTGCACTGTTGTGCTTATCCTGCATTTCATGTACGATGCAGAACAATTTATTACAATCTCCTAACGGTAAGATAGCCATTGAATATCATGCTGAAAAAGGTTTTTCTGTTATTTATCATAGTGGGCGGGATAAAGTTAAAATGATGTCATTACCTGAAATAGGTCTAAAAACGTCGGATACGGATGATTGCTTTAAATTGATAAGCTCAACTCCTGTAACTTCTGTAGTTGATGATTATGAAATGCTGACTGGTAAACGCAGGCATTGCCATAATGAGGCTAATGAATGTACTTATCGGTTTGAAAATGTCAAAGGACTTCGGGTAGATCTTATTTTCCGGGTTTATAATGATGGTATAGCTTTCCGTTATCATCTTCCTAAAACCAAAGAAGAGATTGTGGTTCTTGATGAGTACACTGCATTTGCTTTTACTCCAGGTATCAAGCGTTGGACACAAAAATTTACTGTAGGTTATGAGGGCTTTTATTGGCCAAATACGGACGGCGTTGCAGATAATGAGGGACGTGAGTGGAGTTTTCCAACATTGTTCCAACCTTCGGACAGCGCTTTTGTACTATTAACCGAAGCCAACATATTACGTGATAACACAGGAGCTTATCTTACTAATGCAGCTGATTCTTCTATCTA
>OLJB01001281.1_pt1 | contig 12503 bp, 9 predicted proteins | sample 1601391 | NCBI WGS metagenome assembly OLJB01 (sample SAMN01915215, study PRJEB22387) | human gut metagenome | isolation source: stool | host: Homo sapiens | place: USA | reverse complement strand
CAGGTGCACGATTCCGGAGAAGGGGGGATGCAGCATGACCGGTATCTATCAGCACACGCTGGACGCCAAAGGCCGTCTGTTCATCCCGGCCAAGCTCCGCGAAGAACTCGGCGAAACGTTTTATGTGACGATCTCGCCCGAGAAGTGCCTGTCTGCTTACAGCCAGGAAAACTGGGACGACGTCGCCCGCAGGGTGGCGGCCATGACCAACGTGCAGCAGCGCAAGATGCGTCCGCTGTTCGCGTATGCCGCACGCTGCGAGCTGGATGGGCAGGGGCGTATCCTCCTGCCGCAGCACCTGCGTGAATTTGCGGGTCTCACCAAGAGCGTCACCGTGGTCGGCAGCAACAACCACGCGGAATTCTGGGACAGTGCGCGCTGGGATGAGATCTGCCCGCTCGAGGCGCTGCCGGAGAACATCGCCGCCGTGATGGAGGAGCTGGATTTCTGATGGACGCCGGACATATCCCCGTGCTGCTGCACGAATGCATCGACAACCTGAACATCCGCCCCGACGGCATTTACGTGGACGGCACGCTCGGCATGGGCGGCCACTCCGAGCAGATCGCCGGCCGCCTGACGACCGGAACGCTCATCGGCATCGACCGCGACGAGACAGCGATTGCGCGCGCCGGCGCGCGGCTGGCCCCGTTCGGGGAGCGCGTGCAGCTCGTGCACGGCAACTTCCGCGACACGGCCGCCATTCTCGACCGCCTCGGCATCGACGCCGTGGACGGCATGCTCTTTGACCTCGGCGTTTCCTCGCCGCAGCTCGACGAGACGCAGCGCGGCTTTTCGTATATGCACGACGCGCCGCTCGATATGCGCATGGACGCGACCAGCGGCCTGAGCGCGTGGAACGTCGTCAACGAGTGGCCGGAGAATGAGCTCAAACGCATTTTGTATGAATACGGCGAGGAGCGCTATGCGCCTCGCATTGCCGGGGCGATCGTACGCGCCCGGGCGCAGCGGCCGATCTCGACCACGCTGGAGCTGGTCGATGTGATCCGCTCGGCCATGCCGGGCGCGGCGCTGCGCGAAAAGCAGCATCCCGCCAAGCGCAGCTTTCAGGCGATCCGCATCGCCGTGAACGACGAGCTGGCGGCGGTGCGCGAGATGATGGACACCGCGCCGGACAAGCTCCGCGTCGGCGGGCGGCTGTGCGTCATCAGCTTTCATTCCCTCGAGGACCGGATCGTCAAGACCGGCATCGCCCGGCGGGAGCACGGCTGCACCTGCCCGCGCGAGGCACCGGTGTGCACCTGCGGCTTTGTGCAGACGCTGCGCAGCGTCTCCCGCAAGCCGATCCTGCCCGGCGAGGAAGAACTGGAGTGTAACCCGCGCGCCCGCAGTGCGAAGCTGCGCGTTGCCGAGCGCGTCTGAGAAAGGAGCCGATCATGGCATCTCCTGCTTCGAAAAAACGCAATACTGCGCCCATGGACGGCAACGCGGCGTATGACCTGCACAGCACGGCTGCCGAAGAATACCGGTACAGTGCGCCGGTCGAGATGCCGCACGCTCCCCGGACGACGGAGGCCGTCGTCCCGGAGTCCGTTCCCACCCCCAAGCAGGCGATCGCCCCGTTGGCCGCGCTCGGCTTTGCCATTGCCGCCGTGCTGATCGTCGTGTCGCTGGTCGCGCGCGTGCAGCTCTCGCAGGCGTCGGCGGAGGTCTCGGCGCTGGAGGATCAGTATACCCAGCTGCAGGAGCAGCAAACGCGCCTGCGCATTGATTACGAGAGCGCGTTCAACCTCACGGAGATCGAGGATTACGCCATCCACGAGCTCGGCATGCAGAAGCCGCGCAGCGATCAGCTCTATTATATCAGCAGCGACGCCACGGACACGGCGGTGGTCCTTGACCAGAACGCGGCCGAACCGCTGAGCCTTGCCGACCGCCTCGGCGATTTCTTCTCTTCCATTTTGGAATATTTTCGATAAGCCAGCCTGTATGATAGTACTATCCCCGCAGGAACAAGGAGACAGACATGGCGAATGAAACTTCCGGGCGCCGGGACAACCGCGTGCCTTTTCGTGCAAGTACCAAAACACCGAATATCATGATGCTCCGCCGCACACGCTTCCTTTTGATTGTGTGCGGCATCCTTGCATTTGCTGTCCTTGGCATCAAGCTGTTCAATGTCATGATCGTACACCATGACGAGTACGAAAAAATGGCGATCGACCAGCAGGTGCGCACGACGGAGATCACGGCCTCGCGCGGCGCGATCTACGATACGAACGGCAAGATCCTGGCCATGAACGCCTCGGCCGATACGATCTTTATCAGCCCGGCCGAGATCGTCAAGAACAAAGAAGATCCGCAGCTGATCGCACGCGAACTTTCCGAGATCCTCGACGTCGATTATGATAAGATCCTGGCCATGACGAAGAATACCGACCGCTGGTATGAGGTCGTCAAGCGCAAGGTCGAGCCGGAAGTGTCGGAAAAAGTGCGCGCGTTCAAGAAGGAGAACAACCTCACCGGCGTGAAGATCGAGCCGGACACGAAGCGCTATTACCCCTACGGCAATCTGGCCGCGCACGTCATCGGCTTCGTCGGGCAGGACAACAACGGCCTCTACGGCCTGGAGCAGCGCTATGACAGCTATCTGACCGGCAGCGCCGGGCGCATCATCCGCGCAACGGATAACCGCGGCACGGATATGCTCTTTGTCAACTACGAGGACTACTACGATGAGACAAAGGGCGACGACATGAACCTGACCATCGACGCCACGATCCAGTATTACCTCGAAAAGCACCTGCAGCAGGCGGTCGAGGATTACGACGTGCAAAATGGCGCCGCGGCCATCGCCATGGACCCCAACAGCGGTGCCATTCTCGGCATGGTTTCGCTCGGCAACTTTGACCTGAACGACTATCAGAAGGTCAGCGACAAGGATCAGGAGGCCATTGACGCCGAAACGGATCCCGACAAGAAGGCCGAGATGCTCTCCGCCGCGCAGACGAAGCAGTGGCGCAACAAGGCTCTGTCGGACACCTACGAGCCCGGCTCGACGTTCAAGATCATCACGCTGGCCATGGCGCTCGAAGAGGGCGTGGTCAATGAAAATTCGTCGTTTTACTGCGGCGGCAGCACGAACGTGCTCGGCCGTACCGATCCACTCAAGTGCTGGAAAACGACCGGCCACGGCAGTCAGAACCTGACGCAGGCCATCCAGCACTCGTGCAACGTGGCGCTCGTGCAGATCGGCCAGCTCATCGGCGCGCGCACCTTCTACAAGTACGCCGAGGCGTTCGGCTTCCTGAACTTGACCAGCAACGTGGACAGCAACCTCACCGCCAAGACCGGCATCGACATGTCCGGCGAGAGCGGCAGCATCTGGTGGAGCCAGAACACGTTCTACGACCCGGAGAACCTCTCCCAGCTAGCGGCGGCCTCCTTCGGCCAGACGTTTACGATCACGCCGCTGCAGCTCATCACGGCAGTCAGCGCCTGCGTCAACGGCGGCTATCTCATGAAGCCGTACGTCGTCAAGAGCATCGTCAACAGCGACGGGGAAGCGGTCGTGTCCAATTCGCCGACCGTGGTGCGCCAGGTCGTGAGCGAGCAGACGAGCGCCACCGTGCGCCAGATCCTCGAGCAGGTCGTCGGCGACCCCGTCGACGGCACCGGCAAGAACGCCTACGTCGCCGGCTACCGCATCGGCGGCAAGACCGGCACGTCGGAAAAGGTCGCGCAGGACGCGGCCGGCGGCGCGAAGGAGTACATTGTCTCGTTCATCGGCTTTGCCCCGGCGGACGACCCGCAGATCGTCATCCTCGTGCTGCTCGACACGCCGAGCAACAGCACCGGCATCTATATCAGCGGCGGCCAGATGGCCGCGCCCGTCGTCGGCAAAATGATGGCGGACATCCTGCCGTACCTCGGCGTGGAGCCGTCGTACTCCGAGACGGAAAAGACGCATATGGATAAGACCGTACCGAACGTGACGGGCCTGTCCGTTGAGCAGGCGAAGGCCGCGCTCGCGGAGGTGGGCCTGCAGGCGCGCATCTACGGCGATGGCAGCACAATCACGGCGCAGCTTCCGGGCAGCGGAGCGGTCGTGGCCAACGGCAGCACCATCCTGCTCTATGCCGGCAAAGAGCCCTCGGCTGACAAGGAGACGATGCCGGATCTGTCCAATCTCAGCTATCAGACAGCCCGCGACCGCATGGCCGCACTGGGGCTGTATATCAAGACCAGCAGTTCGATCACGGATACCGCGGCGCAGGTCATCTCCGGCCAGAGCGTCGCCGCCGGCACCCAGATCGATCACGGTACGGTCGTGGAGGTCACGCTCGTGACCAGCGATTCGGGCATGCTGGGCCGATACTGACGAACAACGGAGGTACCTTTATGAAACTCAAGCGACTGCTGTCCGTTCTGGACGTGTGCGAATGCACCGCCGATCCGGAACTGGACATCCGGGATATCAGCTTTGACTCGCGCACCACGCAGCCCGGCGACCTGTTCGCCGCCGTCTGCGGGTATGAGTCCGACGGGCACCGGTTCATCGGCGCGGCCGCCGAGCGCGGTGCGGCCGTCGTGCTCTGCCAGAAGAAGCCGGAGGTCGATATACCGTATATCCGCGTGGCCGACAGCCGCCTTGCGCTCTCGCGCATCTGCTGCGAATTTTTCGATAACCCGTCGCGCGAGCTGACCATGATCGGCGTGACCGGCACGAACGGCAAGACCACCGTCACCACGCTCATCAAGCATATGCTTGAGCAGTGCCTGCACACGAAGGTCGGTCTCATCGGCACGAACGCGAACGTCATCGGCGACGAGGTGCTGCACACCGAGCACACCACGCCCGACGCCTATGAGCTGCAAAAGCTCCTGCGCCGGATGGTCGACGCCGGCTGCACGCACGCGGTCATGGAGGTGTCGTCGCACTCGCTCGTGCTGCACCGTGTGGAGGGCATCCGCTTCCGGGTGGGCATCTTCACGAACCTGTCGCAGGACCATCTGGACTTTCACAAGACCATGGAGGCGTATGCCGCGGCCAAGGCGCAGCTGTTTGCGCAGAGTGACGTCGGCATCGTCAACGCGGACGACGATTGGGCGCACGTCATGCTCGAGCACGCCAAATGCCCGATGCACACCTATTCCGCCAAACGCAACGACGCCGACCTCGTGGCCAAGGACATCCGCCTGAGCGCGTCGGGCGTGCGCTTTGTCGCCATGCACGGCGATGCGATCGCGCGCATGCGCCTCGGCATCCCCGGCATGTTCTCGGTCTACAACGCGCTGAGCGTCATTGCCTGCGCCTGCGCGCTCGGCATTTCGCTCGACGACTGCGCCGCCGCGCTCGACACGGCAAAGCCCGTCAAGGGCCGCGCCGAGGTGCTCGAGACCGACGGGGATTACGCCATCCTCATCGACTACGCCGTCACGCCCGACGCCATCGACAACATCCTCACGACGGTGCGCGAGTTCGCACCCGCGCGGCTCGTGTTCCTCTTTGGCTGCGGCGGCGACCGGGACCGCGGCAAGCGTCCGAAGATGGGCCGCATCGCGGGCCAGAAGGCGGATTTCGTCATCGTCACGAGCGACAACCCGCGCACGGAAGATCCGGAGGCGATCATCGCCGACATTCTCCCCGGTCTCAAGGAGACGCACACACCCTATGTCGTGCGGCCCGACCGGCGCGAGGCCATCGCCTACGCGATCGAGAATCACTGCCCCGGCGATGTCATCATCCTCTGCGGCAAGGGCCATGAGGATTACCAGATCATCGGCAAGACGAAAGTGCACATGGACGAGCGCGAGATCGTCGCCGAAATACTCGAGAAGAGGAAGAGAGAGAAATGACACTGAAGCTGATACTGGCGTTCGTCATCGCGTTTGCGGTGTCGGCCGTCGTTGGATTTTTCCTGGTCCCGTATCTCAGACGCATCAAGGCGGGCCAGAGCATCAAGGAAAACGGCCCCACGTGGCACATGTCCAAGCAGGGCACGCCCACCATGGGCGGGCTGATGTTCATCGCCGCGATCGCGGTCGTGTGCCTGTCGGTCGGCTTTGAGTGCATGGCCGAGGGCGAATACGGCCACCTGTTTTGTCTGGCGTTCGCGCTCGTGTTCGGCGCGATCGGCTTTCTGGACGACTATGAAAAGCTCAAGAAAAAGCAGAACCTCGGTCTGACGGCCGGCAAGAAGATCCTGCTGCAGCTGGCGGCGGCCGTGGCGTTCATTTTCCTCATGCGCCGCTTCGGCTATGTCGCGCTCGACAGCCTGTACATCCCGTTCTGGAACAAGACGGTGCCGGTCTCCGAGCCGCTGTATGTCATCTTCGCGGCCTTCGTCATCGTCGGAACGGTCAACTCCGTGAACCTCACCGACGGTGTGGACGGCCTCGCCGCGAGCACGACGATGCCGGTGTGCATCTTCTTCGCCGTCATCTCCATGCTCTGGGGCGAGCGGTTTTTGTCCCTCGGCGTGTTTGCCTCCGGCCTTGCCGGCGGCCTGCTGGGCTTTTTGATCTATAACTTCCACCCGGCGAAGGTGTTCATGGGCGACACGGGTTCGCTCTTTCTCGGCGGCGCGGTCGCGGCGCTGGCTTTTGCCTACGACATGCCGCTCATCCTTGTGACGCTCGGCATCATGTACATCATCGAGGCGCTGTCGGATATCATCCAAGTCGGCTACTTCAAGCTCACGCACGGCAAGCGCGTGTTCAAAATGTCCCCGTTCCACCACCATCTCGAGATGGGCGGCTGGACGGGCCACAAGTGGAAGGAAACGCAGATCGTGGCGCTGTTTGCCGGCGTGACGGTGCTGTTTGCAGTTTTGTCGTTCATCGGCGTGTTCCACCGCTTCGGCGTGTGAGGCGCGCGCCGCGGTGCAGGGAGGTGCTTATATGAATATTTCCGATCTGAGACTTCCCGCGCGCCAGGCGAAAGCGTCCGCCGGGCCGAAGCGCGGCAGCTTCGACCTGCCGTTTTTCGTGCTCACGCTGCTGCTGCTGACGATCGGCGTCATCATGGTGCTCTCGTCGAGCTTCGCCCGCGCGTATGCGCAGGGCAAGTCGCCGACGTATTACTTCGTGCGCCAGGCGGCCTTTGCCGTGGCCGGCGTTGTGGCCATGATCTTGCTGTCCAAAGTGCGCATGGCGACCTACCGCCGTCTGTCGCTGCTGGTGCTGGGCGTGAGCATCTTCCTGCTTGCCATCGTCTGGATCCCGCACATCGGCACTCGCGTCAACGGTGCGCGCCGTTGGCTGAGCCTCGGCTTCACGACGTTTCAGCCGTCGGAGATCGCAAAGATCGCGGTCGTGCTGTTTTTCTCCAGCATGATCTGCACCTATAAAGAGCAGATGCAGACGTTCCGCTACGGTGTCGTGCCGTTCATGGTCGTCACGGTCATCATCGTTGGCCTGCTGATGCTCGAGCCGCATCTGTCGGCGTCCATCATCATCATGGCGCTTGCGATCGTGATGATGTTTGTCGGCGGCATCAAGCTCTCGTACCTGCTCGTCGGCATGGGCAGCGCGGGCGCGCTGCTGCTCATCGCAAGCAAATTCGTGCCCTATGTGCACAAGCGCATCGTGTCCTGGCGCGACCCGTTTGCCGATACGAGCGCGGCCGGCTATCAGATCGTGCAGTCGCTGTATTCCATCGGCTCGGGCGGCTTTCTCGGGCTCGGCCTCGGCCAGAGCCGGCAGAAGTACCTCTACCTGCCGGAGGAGCACAACGACTACATCTTTTCCATCGTCTGCGAGGAGCTCGGCTATGTCGGCGCCATTGCGATCCTGATCCTGTTTGCGCTGCTCATCTGCCGCGGCTACTGGATCGCCGCGCACTCGCCCGACCGCTACAGCTTCCTCGTCGGCATCGGCATCACGACGCTGCTGTCGATCCAGGTGTTTTTGAACATCGCAGTCGTCACGAACCTCATCCCCTGCACGGGCATCTCGCTGCCGTTTTTCAGCTACGGCGGCACGGCGCTGCTCATGCAGCTCGGGGAGATGGGCATCATCCTGAGCATCTCGCGCGACATTCCGACGAAAAAAGCGCGCTAGTTTCTGACTTTGAAGTGTATATCCGGCAGCCCGCGGCGGCCTTCGGCGCGGACTGCCCGATTTCCGTTTTTGATCCTGGGAGGCATTGCTATGAATTTTCTCTTTACCTGCGGCGGCACCGCAGGCCACATCAACCCCGCGCTCGCGGTCGCTGGCATCCTGCGCGACCGGATGCCCGACTGCGGCATCCTCTTCGTCGGCGCCAACGGCAAGATGGAGACCGACCTCGTCCCGCGCGCGGGCTACGACATCGTGACCATTGAGGTCACGAACATCCACCGCAGCCTCAAGCCGTCGGAGATCGCGTACAACTTCCGCTCGCTGCACAACGCGCGGCAGGCGACGAAGGACGCGCGCAAGATCATCGAGGACTTTCAGCCTGACGTCGCCATCGGCACCGGCGGCTATGTCTGCTACCCCGTGCTCAAGGCGGCGGCGCAGCTCGGTATCCCCACCGTCGTGCATGAATCCAACGCCGTGCCCGGCCTGACGACGAAGATGCTTGCCGGCGCGGTCGACCGCATCCTCGTCGGCTTCGAGGAGAGCAAGCAGCACTACAGCGAGCAGGAAAAGGTCGTCGTCACCGGCACGCCGGTGCGCGGCGCGTTCACGGCCTGCTCCAAGGCGGAGGCCAAGCGCCAGCTCGGGCTCGACCCGGACAGGCCGCTGGTCGTGTCGGTCTGGGGCTCGCTCGGTGCGTCGTACATGAACGAGGTCATGACGGCGTTCATCACGCGCGCCGCCGTCACGGACGCGCCGTTTGCGCTCATCCACTCGGCCGGGCGCAACGGCTATGAGAAGATGCACGCGGCCCTGCTCGAAAAGTGCCCGGCCGATCTCGCTGCGCACGGCATGGACGTGCGGCCGTATATTTATGACATGCCGCTCGTCATGGACGCGGCCGATCTCGTGCTCTGCCGCGCGGGCGCGTCCACGCTCGCGGAGCTCTCGTGCATCGGCAAGCCCGCGATCCTCATCCCGTCGCCGAACGTCACGAACAACCATCAGGAGCGCAACGCGCGCGTGCTCGAGCACGCCGGCGGGGCGAAGGTGCTGCTCGAGGGCGCGTTCACGGCGGACGATCTGTATAACCTCGTCAGCGACCTGCTCGCCGACCCTGCGCAGCTTGCGCAGATGGCGCAGAGCATGAAATCCGCCGGCGTTGCCGACGCCGCCGAGCGCATTGCCGATCTGGTGCTTGAGCTGGCGGACCGGCATACAAAATGACAACTTCGCGTTTCTCTGCATAGGATGGCATGAATTTGCTGTGCGGAGGAAAGATTATGAGCATATGGCACATTTACGGCGGAAACAGAATGACCGGGAGCACCCAGGTGCAGGGCACCAAGAATGCGGTGCTGCCGATCATGGCGGCATCCGTGCTCGCCGGCAGTGAGACGGTTCTGCACAACGTGCCCGACCTGAAGGACGTGACGATCACGCTGCGCATCCTGCGCCATCTCGGCTGCACGGCGGAGCGCGACGGGGACACGGTGCGCATTGATTCCCGCGGCATGAACCGCGACTTCATCCCGCACGATCTCATGCGGGAGCTGCGCTCCTCGGTCATTTTTCTCGGCGCGATCCTCACGCGCTTCGGAACGGCGAGCCTGTCCATGCCGGGCGGGTGCGAGCTCGGCCCGCGGCCGGTGAACCTGCACCTCGACGCGCTGCGCGCGCTCGGCGCGGAGGTCACGGAGCGCGGCGGAGACATCGTCTGCTGCGCGCACGATCTGAAGGGGCGGCGCATCCTGCTGCCGTTTCCGAGCGTCGGCGCGACGGAAAACGCCATGCTGGCCGCCTGCGCGGCGGCGGGGGAGACGGTCATCTGCAACGCCGCGCGCGAGCCGGAGATCCTCGACCTGCAGTGCTACCTGCGCAAGCTGGGCGCGCGCATTTCCGGCGCCGGCACGTCGACGGTCACGGTCAGCGGCTTCCGACCGCAGCCGTTTGTGGAGCACACGATCATGCCGGACCGCATCGTCGCGGCGACGATTTTGTGTGCCGGAGCCGCATGCGGCGGCGATGTGGAGCTGCAGGGCGTAGATCCGGACCATTTTTTGACCGTTCTGGACTCGCTTTCCGAGGCTGGGTGTGCTATAATAAAAACGGCGTCCACCGTGCGCTTGACATCGACCGGGCGGCTCACCGCGCCGCGGCCGGTCGTCACGCAGCCGTATCCGGGCTTTCCCACGGATGCGCAGCCGCCGCTCATGGCTGCCTGCCTGAAGGCGAAGGGCACCACGGTGTTCACTGAAAACATCTTCACCAACCGTTATCGTCATGCCGAGGAGTTCCGGCGTCTGGGCGCAGCCGTCAGCATCGAGGGGCGCGTGGCCTATGTCACCGGCGTCGACCGGCTCACCGGCGCGCCGCTCACATCGAGCGACCTGCGCGGCGGCGCGGCCATGCTCGTGGCCGGGCTTTGCGCCGAGGGCGCGACCGAGCTTTTCGACGACGGGTATATTGACCGCGGGTACGACCGCTTTGACGCGTGCCTGTCGGCGCTGGGCGCTGACGTGCGCTGTGCCGCGCCGCGGTGAAAGGAATCTCTGCCTATGAAACAATCGAAGCAGCCCGGGCCGCGCCGCGCGCGCCGGCCCCGCCGCCCATCCGGCGGCCGGGGCAGGTCGCTGCTGCAGCCGCTGATCTTTCTGCTGATCTGCGCGGCGCTCGTCCTGGGCATGAGCGTATTTTTCCGTGTTGCAAAGATCGAGGTCGTGGGCAACTCTATCTACACGGCCGAGGAGGTCGTCGAGGCCTCCGGCATCGGCACGGGCGACAATCTGTTTTTCATCAACCGTTTCTCGGCTGCCAGCCGCATCTTCAGCAAGCTCCCGTATGTGGACAAAGCGAAGGTCACGCGCGCGCTGCCCAACCGCGTCACCATCACGATCCAGGAGAGCAGCGCCATGGCCTATGTTCAGGCGGATGGCGGTTACTGGGTTTTGGACCAGAACTGCAAGCTGCTCAAATCCGTCACGGAGAGCGAGCTGACCGGCCTTGCCCGGGTCGACGGCATTACGCCGGTCGAGCCGAAGGTCGGCGAGGTGCTCAACGCCGGTGAGGCCGATGCGCCGAAGGTCACGTATCTGGCGGCGATCCTCGGCCAACTGCTCACGCGCGACATGGCGTCCAAGGTCACGGTCATCGACCTGTCGGATGCGTCCAACCCCGGCTTCACCTATGACGGACGATTCACGGTGCGCCTCGGCGCGAATGAAAATGTCGAGTACAAATTCGGTATGCTGCAAAGTGCGGTCTCCCAGCTCACGGCCAGCGATGCCGGCACCATCGACCTGTCGATCGACAAACGCGCACATTTCAGCCCCGGCTGATTGTTCACAAAAAAAGATTGACCTGATAAGGAAAACGATATAAAATGGGAAAGAATAAGAACAAACAGAAGCGCAACCCGCCAAAAAACGGCTTCCAGAGCGCGCATGCGCCGGCCGCCGATACAAATAGAAACAACAGGGAGGAACCGAATATGTCCTTTGCTACCGAGTCCGGTCCGGAAAATGTCGTCACCATCAAGGTCGTTGGCGTCGGCGGGGCCGGCAACAACGTCGTAAACCGCATGGTTAAGTCCGGCACTCAGGGAATTGAGTACGTGGCTGTCAATACAGATAAGCAGGCTCTGGCCGTTTCGAGCGCGGATCAGAAGATCCAGATCGGCGAGAAGCTGACCCATGGTCAGGGCGCCGGCAGCGATCCTGACGTCGGCAAGCGCAGCGCCGAGGAGAGCCGCAACAACATCGCCAAGAGCCTGGAGAATGCGGACATGGTCTTCATCACCGCCGGCATGGGCGGCGGCACCGGCACGGGCGCAGCGCCCACGATCGCGGACATCGCCCGCGAGGCCGGTATCCTGACCGTCGGCGTCGTCACCAAGCCCTTCAAGTTCGAGGGCAAGCGCCGCATGGATCAGGCCATGGTCGGCATCAACGAGCTGCTGGGCAAGGTCGACTCCCTGCTCATCATCCCGAACGACCGGCTGAAGTTCGCCACCGACCAGAAGGTCACGCTGGCCAACGCCTTCGAGATCGCGGACGATGTCCTGCGTCAGGCCGTCGTGAGCATCTCGGACCTCATTAAGAACACCGGCTTCATCAACCTCGACTTTGCGGACGTCACCTGCGTCATGAAGGACGCCGGCTTCGCCCACATGGGCGTCGGCCGCGCCGCCGGCAAGGGCAAGGCGGAGGACGCCGCCCGCATGGCCGTGGCCAGCCCCCTCATGGAGACGTCCATCAACGGTGCGCGCGGCGTGCTCATAAACATCACTGGCTCTGAGGATATGGGCCTGGAGGATGTCGAGACGGCCGCAAACCTCGTTCAGGAGGCTGCGCACCCGGACGCCAACATCATCTTCGGTGCGAGCTTCGATCCCTCGCTCGACGACGAGATCCGCGTGTCCGTCATCGCCACCGGCTTTGACGAGCCGGGCAAGGCGCAGGCGGAGGCGGTTTCGGCCG
>OLJB01001275.1_pt1 | contig 12537 bp, 8 predicted proteins | sample 1601391 | NCBI WGS metagenome assembly OLJB01 (sample SAMN01915215, study PRJEB22387) | human gut metagenome | isolation source: stool | host: Homo sapiens | place: USA | reverse complement strand
GGCCGCATCATCCAGACCCGCAGCCATGAGTCCATTGTCAGCGAGGCCAGGCAGATGACCTGGGAACCGGATTTCAAGGGCTACATCCACGATGTGGGCGGCCCCACCGCAAACTTTCGCTTTCCCTCCTGCCGGGAGCAGATGCTGCGGGGCATGTGCAATGGCGGCAAGCACTGCCTGGCCCCCACCACCTGCTCCCACATGATCGTGGATCACAGCGATTACCTCAAGATCCTGCGCCGTGTCCGGGAACTGCCCGGCGTGAAAAAGGTGTTCATCCGCAGCGGCATCCGGTTCGATTACCTGATGGCTGACCCGGACGACACCTTCTTCAAGGAGCTGGTGGAGTATCACGTCTCCGGCCAGCTGAAGGTGGCCCCGGAGCACTGCGCCCCCAACACACTGGCCTACATGGGCAAGCCGCCCATCCAGACCTTCAACAAGTTCAAGGATAAGTTCTACGAGCTGAGCAAGAAGGCGGGCAAAAAGCAGTACCTCGTGCCCTACCTGATGTCCAGCCACCCGGGCAGCACCCTGAGCGATGCCGTCTATCTGGCCGAGTATCTCTACAAAAACCACATGCGCCCCGAGCAGGTGCAGGATTTCTATCCCACCCCCGGCACGGTGAGCACCTGCATGTTCTACACCGGCCTTGACCCCTACACCCTCAAGCCTGTGTTCGTGGAAAAGACTGCGGAGGGAAAAGCGCTCCAGCGCGCCCTGCTCCAGTATTACGAGCCCCGCAATGCCGAAAAGGTCATCAAGGCGCTGAAAATGACCCACCGGGAGGACCTGATCCCGCTGCTGGTGCCCGCCGAGGGCCGCCGCGCGGTCCAGCGCTCTGCCCGCCGGGCCGAGCCTGCCGAGGTGACCATCCACAACGACGGCACTTATACTGTCCGCCCCAACAAGGGCAGGGGAGGCAGGAATCAGAGCCGCGGAGCCGCCCCGGCCCGCACCGCAGGCGGCCGCCAGCCCAGCCCCGGCGCACGCTTTGCGCCCAACGGCACGGCACCCCGTAAGCCGAAGAATGATCAACAGAAAGAGAATACAGCGTGGAAAACTTCAAAAAAGAAAAAGTAAGCTTTTGGCGGCGCATTGCCGCTCTGGCCCTGGCTGCGGCGCTGGCCCTTGGCCTTGCCGCCTGTGATGCCTCGGCGGTGGTGCCGGGCAGCAGCACTCCTACGGTCAGCACTGCCCAGCCTGCCGGAGACGGCCAGACCGCCAACTTTGAGATGCACTTCCTGGATGTGGGGCAGGCCCTGAGCGTGCTGGTGGAATGTGACGGCCAGTATATGCTCTACGACGGCGGCAATGTGGACGATGGCAGCTATGTCGTCTCCTACCTGCAGAATCTCGGTGTGGAGGAGTTGCAGTATGTGTTCTGCTCCCACGCCCATGAGGATCATGTGGGCGGCCTGTCCGCTGCGCTGGCCTATTTCCCGGCAGACCATGTGTACAGCCCCGTGACGGAAGCCTCCACCAAGTGCTTTCAGGATTTCGTCAAGTACACCGGGCAGCAGGGCCTGCAGGTGGAGGTGCCCGCCGTGGGCACGGTCTGGCCGCTGGGCAGCGCCACTGTGACCATGATGGGCCCTGTGGCGCAGTATGACAACACCAACGATACCTCCATCGTTCTGCGGGTGGACTACGGCTCCACCAGCTTTCTGCTCACCGGCGATATGGAATCGGATGCGGAGCGCGATCTTGTGAACAGCGGTGCCAACCTGAAGGCAGATGTTCTGCAGGTGGGCCACCACGGCTCCAGCACCAGCACGAGCTACATCTTCCTGAACGCCGTCCTGCCCGAGATGGGCATCATCTCCTGCGGTGTGAACAACAAGTACGGCCACCCCCACGAGGAGACCCTGAGCATCCTGCGGGATGCGGGCGTGGATGTTTACCGCACGGACCTGCTGGGGGCCATTGTGATCGGTTCCGATGGACAGAACTATACCATCCGCACCGAGAAAACGGCTACCGATGCTGAGCTCAACCCCACCGACCCGGCGGCAGCGTCCACCGCGCAGCAGGGGTATATCGGCAACGTGAACAGCAAAAAGTTCCACCTGCCCAGCTGTGCAAACCTCCCTGCGGAGAAGAACCAGATCCTCTTCTCCAGCTACGAGGAGGCCATTGCGGCAGGGTACAGCCCGTGCTCGAGCTGCATCAAGTAAAAAGCATATCAAACAAGCAGCGCCCTGCCGGGGTAAACCGGCAGGGCGCTGCTGTTTTCTGGGATCATTTTTTTCGCTTCTTGAAATCGACCGGCAGCGTTGTCCACCGCTTCCGGAAGAGGTACGCCGCATCCTTGGGCTGGCGCTGGCGGGTAAAGATGCCTTTTTTGTTGCCGTCCACCCGCAGGATGCCCTCGGTGGTCTGGAAATCGGCAAAATTCCACACCAGCTCACCCTGTACGAAATCGTAGTGGTCGAACACGGCGTGGGTCATCTCCAGATATTCATTCTGGTACTCGGCGCTCCACATCACGCTGGGGAGCTTGTGCGCACCGCTCAGGTTGTCGGTGCCGTACTCAGTGAAGATGAGCGGGCGGCCATGCAGGACTTTTGCCCAGCCGTCCATCTCATGGTGGAAGGCGGCTTCGGCATCCGCCAGTCCGGCCCCGCCCAGTACATACCAGCCATAGTAGCGGTTCAGGCTGACGAAATCGGCAAAGCGCTGGCCCTTGCTGGTGTCGGGCAGGCTGGTCATCAGGACCGTATAAGTACGGGGGCGCTTCTGGGGGTCGAGGCGGCGGGCCAGCTCAAACAGGGGTTTGAAGTATTCCTCAGTGCCCGCGCTGGTGCACTGAGGCTCGTTGAGCAGGCTCCACCCGATGACCGAGGGGTGGTTTTTGTCCCGGTCGATCATATCGGTCAGGGCTGCCTTGTGGTTCTTGAGCAGCGCAGGCGTGGTCTCCTTCTCAAAAAAGCCCTGCTGCCTGCCGTTGCCCTGATTGGCGGCCAGGAAGTTGGCCGTGCTCTGCATAAAGCCCACGGCGGGGACTTCGTCGATGATAAGGAAGCCCTCCTCATCGGCCATCTGGTAGATCTCCTCAGCGTAGGGGTAGTGGCTGGTGCGGAAGCAGTTTGCGCCGATCCACTTCATCAGCTCAAAATCCCGCTTGACGGTGGGCAGATCAAGCCCGCGGCCCCGGATGTCGGCATCCTCGTGCCGGCCGAAGCCCCGCAGATAGACCGGGCTGCCGTTGAGCAGGAAACGCCCGTGCCGGATCTCAAAGGTGCGGATGCCGATCCGGTCCAGATACTCGTCCACCACCGCGCTGCCCTCGTGGATGCGGATGACCAGATCGTAGAGATAGGCGGCGTGGACATTCCACAGCTTGGCGTTTTTGACCACCAGCGTGCCGGTGGTGCCGGAGCTTTCGGCCACCCGGGTGGTGCCGTCGTAAAGCTCCACAGTCACGGGGTGGGGGCCGTTGGTGGTCACGGTATAGTCGATCTCGGCCCCGGTCTCGGTCAGGCGGTATCGTGTGGAATAGTCCAGCACCCGCTCCTTGGGCAGGGCCATCAGCCAGACGGGCCGGTGGATGCCGGCGTAGTTGTAAAAATCGAAGTAGGGGGCGGCGATCTTTCTGCCATCCGCAAGGGTGCGTGTGGTGCCTGCGGGCAGCATCGTCTCGCTGAGCTCGTTGTTCGCCAGAACACTGAGCTTGTTGAACTGGTTGTAGCGCACGATGTTGGTCACGGTGGCATCAAAGGGCAGGAAGCCGCCCTCGTGCTGGGCCACCTCCACGCCATTGACAAAGACCCGGGCCCGGTGGGTGACCGAGCCAAACCGGAGAACGATGTCCCAGCCGCTCCATTCCGCAGGGACAAAAAAGCTGGTCTCGTACCAGAAATCACCGCAGTATTCGCGGGAGGCCTTGTCGGTGAACAGGTCGCAGAAGGAGGCGGGCACCGGCATGGAAAGAGAGGAGGGCAGGTCCAGCGCCCATCCGTCCTCCACACCCTTGCTCTCGGGGTCGAAGCTGAAACGCCACATCCCGTCCAGGCCGATGAGACGGCGGGTGGTGGTAGCGCGGGGATACAGCAGGGAGCGGTTCATCAGGATGACCTCACATTCATCAGCCCGGCGGCATTTTGCGTGCCACAGGGGCGTTTATTGTCTTTGTACCCAGTATGACAGAAATTTTATAAAAGGGATAGAAAGATTTTTGAATAAATCCAGACTTTTTTCAGGAAAACAGGCGCTGCTCTGGGCAGAATACCTATTATCTCCGGCTGGGTTTAAAAACTTCCGTAAAGAGTGCCACAAAAAGTGAATACTGGGAAAAAGGGGAAAAAACAGAATGTGAACGAACTGTGAAAATGTACAAAAACAATACCTTAAAATTGTACGAATTCACCTAAAAAATATTCTAACATTTTTTGATAAAAGTTTGTCATAATATTGGAGTACAAACTTGGATACAGCAGAAGGGACGCTGTACCGTTTGAATTGACCACCGAAGGAGAATACAATGGCAAATGAAATGCAAAAGACCACCCCGTTTGGGATGCGGGACAAGGTCGGCTATATGTTCGGCGATTTCGCCAACGATTTTACTTTTATCCTGTCGTCCAGCTTCCTGATGAAGTTTTATACCGACGTGATGGGCGTGAGCGCCGGTGTTGTGGGCATGATCATGATGATCGCCCGCTTTGTGGATGCCTTTACCGATGTGACCATGGGCCAGATCGTGGACCGCTCCAAGCCCACCAAGGACGGCAAATTCCGCCCCTGGCTCAAGCGGATGTGCGGCCCTGTGGCCATCGCATCCTTCCTCATCTTCCAGTCCGGTCTGGCCGGGATGTCCTACGGCTTCAAGGTGGCATGGCTCTTTGTGACCTATATCCTGTGGGGCTCCATCTTCTACACCTCCGTCAACATCCCTTACGGCTCCATGGCTTCCGCCATCTCTGCTGACCCCAAGGACCGCGCAGAGCTGTCCACCTGGCGTACCATCGGCAGCACCCTGGCCAGCCTTGTGATCGGCGTTGGCACCCCCATGGTGGCTTACGTCACCGTCAATGGCCAGACGGTCCTCTCCGGCAGCCGCATGACCATCATTGCAGGCGTTTTCTCTGTCTGCGCCATCCTCTGCTACCTGCTCTGCTTTAACCTGGTGCGTGAGCGTGTGGATGTGCCCGCCAACGACAGCAAGATGGACATTGGCAAGATGCTCAAGAGCGTGTTCACCAACCGTGCCCTGCTGGGCATCATTGCTGCCGCCCTCTTCCTGCTGCTGGCCATGCTGACCATGCAGGGCATGGCAGGCTATGTGTTCCCCAACTTCTACGGCAGCGCCGCCGCCCAGTCTACCGCTTCTCTGCTGAGCAGCGTGCTGATCCTGCTTGTCTGCGCACCCTTTGCCTCCAAGCTGGCCAGCCGGTTCGGTAAAAAAGAGCTGGCCACCGTATCCTGCATCGTGGCCACGGTGCTGGAGGTCATCTGCTTTGTTCTCAAGCCCACCAATGTCTGGGTCTATGTCGGCTTCTTCTGCGCCGCCTTCATCTGCCTGGGCTTCTTCAACACCATCATCTGGGCAATGATTACCGATGTCATCGATGATTCCGAGGTCCGCAACGGCATCCGTGAGGACGGCACCATCTATGCGGTCTACTCCTTTGCCCGCAAGCTGGGTCAGGCGTTCTCTTCCGGCCTGACCGGCGGCCTGCTGACCATGATCGGTTACAGCGCTGCCACTGCCTTTGACCCGGAGGTCACCATGGGCATCTTCAACATCTCCTGTATTGCCCCCGCCATCGGCTTCGTGGCCGTGGCCCTGAGCCTGTTCTTCATCTACCCCCTGACCAAACAGAAGGTGGAAGAGAACGTGGCCGCACTGGCACAGCGCCATAATAAGTAAGGAAACGGATCAAGCCGCCCACGGGAAATTCCTGTGGGCGGCTTGTTTCTGCTTCAAAATTGATGTATACTAATATATCAGGAATGATACAACGGCACGAGCGGAACAACAGGAAAAAGGAGCGGTGTACGATGCGGGTGGATCCTTTGCAGATCCTTACAAAGCTGGCAGCGGTGCAGAATATCCCGACCCGGCGGGTCACCCCGCCCTTTGAGGGGTTGGAAGAGTTTGACTACGGCCTGCGGCGATCGCTGGACCCCCAGTTCGACTGGCAGGAGTTCGGCCAGCTGCTGCTGGACAGCACCCCTGAGAATACCCTGCTGCTGGTGGAGGGTACCTTTGAGCTGCACTTTGCCCTGTTCCGCATCCCCGATGAAAAAAACACGGTCTTTCTCATTGGACCCTGGACGGTGGGCCCCCGCACCCAGAGCGCCCGCAAATGGGTCAGGCGCTATCTGGGGGAAGCCGGAGAGGCCGCTGTGCAGGAGTACTACAACGGCGTGAAGATCCTGGAGGCCAGCGATTTCTATGGAGCTTTGCGGGTTGTGGTGGATACGATGTTCGGCTGCACGGTCCCGGTGCAGGAGCTGAAGGAATTCCTGCCCTTCCAGTTCCACCCGGATACCCGCTATTTCCACGAGCCGGAGTTCCAGAAGGAGATCCCGGTCACCATGCTGGAGCAGCGGTATGAATCGGAGAACCGCATTCTGGACGCGGTGGCCCGGGGCGATGAGGAAGCCGCCATCGAGGCCATGCACCAGCACTCCCGCTTTACCTATGGCGGCCGGTTCGAGGGGACGCTCTACCAGCAGAAGAACAAGATGATCGTGCTGAACACTCTGCTGCGCAAGGCCATTGAGCCCAGCAAGGTGCATCCCTATTATATCGATGCCATTTCCAGCAAGTACAGCCGCATCATTGAGGAAGCCAACGAGGTGCCCAACGAGATGATGTGGCAGATGACGCGGGATTACTGTGCCTATGTCCGCCGCTACTCGCTGAAGGAGTATTCGCCCGCGGTGCAGAAGGTGATGAACTACGTCAACCTGAACGTGGCCGAGCCGCTGACGCTGAAAAGTCTGGCCGCAATGTGCTTCATCAGCCCATCGTACCTGTCGGCATTGTTCAAGCAGGAGACCGGCAGCACCCTGATCGATTATATCAACACCCAGCGCGTCAACCGCGCGGCCCAGCTGCTGGTGCAGAACAACCACACCATTGCCGCCGTGGCCGAGGAAGTGGGCATTCTGGACGTGAATTATTTTACAAAGATCTTCAAAAAGACGCTGGGAGTCACCCCCACCCGCTACCGCCGCGAACACAAAGAAAAGTGAAAAATGAAAAAAATGCCCGGTTTTTCCCGGAAATGCACGGTTTGTGCAAAACTCCCGGGAAAAAACGGGCATTTTCTGTACAGAGAAATTTGTTGCATGAACAGAACGATGTTGTAACCATTTTGAAAGGATTTATGGATTTTTGGCATGGAATTTGGATGTATGTTGCATTTTCGACTGATTTTGTACTTGATAGCAAAAAGAATGTTGTACACAACAATATCAACTGTGAAGAGTGCACAAAGAAATGACCGGAATCTTGTGAACTTGTCCCATTGCGAATGATTTTCCAGACGGTTATAATACAAACAGAAACCATGGAACATACATGTAAGTATATTCCATGAGATGCTGTGATATGCGAATGAAGGAGAATAAGATTATGAAAATGATTTCCCGTCGTGACTTTATGAAGGCTTCTGCTGTTGTGGGTGCTGCTGGCGTTCTGACCGCCTGCGGCGGCTCCTCCAGCTCCACTGCTGCTTCCTCTACCGCCGCTTCTTCTGCAGCTGCTTCTGCAGCTGCTTCTGAGGCTGCAACCGGCAGCGCAAACGTCGGTGTCTGCATCTATCAGTTTGCTGATAACTTTATGACCCTGTACCGCACCGACCTGGAAGAGTACCTGAAGGATAAGGGCTACTCCGTGACCATCGTTGACGGCAAGAACGACCAGAACACCCAGACCGAGCAGATCAACACCTTCCTGCAGCAGGGCGTTGACGTTCTGATCATCAACCCTGTCCAGACCACTTCTGCTCAGACCATCGTGGATACCATTTCTCCCTCCGGCACTCCCATCGTCTTCATCAACCGTGAGCCCGACAAGAGCGTTCTGGACTCCTACGCAGACAAGTGCTGCTACGTCGGCGCTGACGCACGTCAGTCCGGTACTTATCAGGGCGAGCTGATCCTCGAGACCGAGACGCAGGGCGACATCAACGGCGACGGCAAGATCACCTACATCATGTGCAAGGGCGACCCCGAGAACATCGATGCTCAGTACCGCACCGAGTACTCCATCAAGGCTCTGACCGATGCCGGCAAGGAAGTGGAGTGCCTGTACGAGTACCTGGACAACTGGGATCAGACCACCGCACAGCAGGACGTTGCAAACGCTCTGGCACAGTACGGCGAGAAGATCGAAGTTGTGTTCTGCAACAACGACGCAATGGCTCTGGGCGCTCTGCAGTCCATCGAGCAGGCTGGCCGTACCGTTGGCAAGGACATCTACCTGGTCGGTGTTGACGCACTGAAAGAGGCTGTCCAGAACGTTGTTGACGGCAAGATGACCGGTACCGTTCTGAACGACGACGTGGGCCAGGCTACCAAGGCTGCCGAGGCTACTCAGCTGTTTGTTGAGGGCAAGGACGTTGAGGAGTACTACTGGGTCGACTACGTCAAGGTCACTACCGAGAACGCAGCACAGTACCTCTAATTCCTGTGGCACAAAACTCACGTTTGCAAGGTACGCAGTGAGTCCTATGGCTTGGTAAAAGCTTAAAAGCGCGTGCGTGCGAGATTTCTCTCGGGCGCACGCGCCTTCTTTTGGAAAGAAAGGACGCACCGCGCGGCCTGCAAATTGCAAGATAAGGAGGCTCTGCGGAATGTCAGAATACCGTCTGGTAATGAAAGGCGTGGTCAAGACCTTCCCCGGCGTAAAAGCGCTGGACCACGCGCAGTTGGAGCTCCGCCCCGGTAAAGTTATGGCCCTGATGGGCGAAAACGGTGCCGGTAAGTCCACCCTGATGAAGTGCATGTTCGGCATTTACAAGATGGACGAGGGCGAGATCGAATACGAGGGAGAAAAGGTCGTTATTGCGAACCCGTTGGAAGCACTGGGCCGCGGCATTGCCATGGTGCATCAGGAGCTGCAGCCCATCCCGGCCCGTACCGTGGCTGAGAATATCTGGCTGGGCCGCTACCCCACCAAAAAGGTTGGCCCCATCACCATTGTGGACCACAGCAAAATGTATGCCGATACCGATGCACTGCTGAAGAAGCTGAAGCTGCAGATCAATTCCCACGCAAAGCTGGGCAGCCTGAGCATTGCCCAGATGCAGATGGTGGAAATTGCAAAGGCTGTTTCCGCAAACTGCAAGGTGCTGATCCTGGACGAGCCCACCTCCTCCCTGACCGCCAACGAAGTGGAATCGCTGTTCCGCATCATGCGTGAGCTGAAGGAGCAGGGCGTTGCACTGGTCTACATCAGCCACAAGATGGACGAGATCAAGGTCATTGCTGACGAAGTGACCATCATGCGTGACGGCCATTACATCGGCAAGTGGGACGTTGCCAACATGACCAAGGAGCAGATCATCGCCAAGATGGTCGGCCGTGAGCTGTCCAATCTGTTCCCGCCGCTGGAGAACCACCCCTCCGAGGAAGTGATGATGAAGGTGGAGGACTTCACCTCCATCCATCCGCGCTCCTTCCGCCATTGCAGCTTTGAGCTGAAAAAGGGCGAGATCCTGGGCGTGGCTGGTCTGGTGGGCGCACAGCGCACCGAGCTGATGGAAGGCATCTTTGGTCTGCGTGCACACACCTCCGGCAGGGTGTGGATCAAGGGCGAAGAGGTCAACATCAAGCAGCCCCGCGATGCCATCCGGAAGAGCGTGGCTCTGCTGACCGAGGACCGCCGCGCAACCGGCATCATGGGTGTGCTGAGCGTGGCCGACAACATCTCCATTGCATCGCTGGACGCTCTGCGCAAGGGCCCCATCATGCTGGATGACAAGAAGATTTTGGATCTGGTGGCGACCAATAAGGAAAAGATGGCCATCAAGGTGCCCAGCCCCAAGACCCAGATCAAGAGCCTGTCCGGCGGCAACCAGCAGAAGGTGCTGATCGCCCGCTGGCTGGCAAATAACCCCGATGTCCTGATCCTGGACGAGCCCACCCGCGGCATCGACGTTGGTGCAAAGTACGAGATCTACTGCATCATTGCCGATCTGGCCAAGCAGGGCAAGAGCATCATTATGATCTCCTCTGAAATGAGCGAGATCATTGGTATGTCCAACCGCGTCATGGTCATGTGCGATGGCCGCGTCACCGGCTTCATCGACGGCAAGGACGCAACCCAGGAGAACATCATGGAGCTGGCTACCCAGTTTGAGACCGCGCCGGAAAAGGCAGCGGCCAATCAGTAAACAAGGAGGCTGTCTATTGTGGAAGCTACCAAGAAATTAACGGGTAAATCCGTAAAGAAATGGCTGGGCAACAACGCCATTATCGTTCTGATGCTGCTCGTCTCTCTGTTCGTCGGCATCATCCATCCGAACTTTTTTGCACCTGCAAACCTGATCAACCTGTTCAAGAACGTGTCCATCCGCTACATCATCGCGCTGGGCATCTCCGGCTGTCTGATCACCACCGGCAACGACCTGTCCGCAGGCCGTCTGGCTGGTTTTGCTGCCTGCCTGGCCTGCATCTTTGCGCAGACCGAGGGCGCTGCCGGTAAGTTCTACCCCAACATGCCCACTCTGCCCACCCCTGTGGTGTTCATTCTGGTCATTGCCATCTGCGCCATCGTGGGTCTGTGCAACGGTCTGGTCGTTTCTTACCTGAAGGTCCAGCCCTTTATCGCTACCCTGGGTATGCAGCAGGTCGTCTACGGTATCTGCCTGGTCTACACCGGCGGTACCCCCATCGGCTCCCTGAACAAGAACTTTACCTCTCTGGCCTCCAACACCATCCTGAAGGTCCCCGTGCTGATCTGGATCGCCCTGGTCGTGGCTGTGTGCTTCTGGTTCCTGTACAACAAGACCCGTCACGGCAAGTACATGTACGCCATCGGCGGCAACGAGGCTGCTGCTGAGGTTGCCGGTGTCAACGTTTACGCCACCAAGATCCGCATCTACATCCTGGCCTCCTGCATGTTCGGTCTGGCAGGCTGCCTGCTGGCTGCAAAGTCCGGCGGCGCATCCGTCAACACTGCAATGGGCTATGAGCTGGATGCCATTGCGGCTTCTACCATCGGCGGCGTTTCCACCACCGGCGGTGTCGGCACCGTGCCCGGCATTCTGGTCGGCGTTCTGGTCTTTGAGCTGATGAAGGTCGCTCTGCAGTTTATGAACGTCAACTCCTCTTACACCTATATCGTCCAGGGCCTTGTCATCATCGTGGCTGTGGCCATCGATATCCGTAAGTACCTGGCAAAGAAGTAACTCCTCATTCGCATACAGAGAAGCCCCCCGCCGGTTCTCCCGGCGGGGGGCTTCTGCTGTTATTTTCCCAGCTGCCGCTGCTGCAGGCGGTATTGGCGGGGTGTCAGCCCCTCCTGCTGCTTGAACAGGCTTCCAAATAGCCCTCCGCGTTTTCTCGCCCACTCTCCGAAAAAAAGTTGGAGAACTTTTTCTTTTTCGTTGAATTGCACGAGAACTTGCCTCCTTGTTTGGCGGTTGCGTTGAATTTATGAACGTTCTTTGAATTTTGATATTTTTCTTCGATTTATTATAACACAGCTCCCGGAAGAGTGGTATACTACAAGCCAGGAACAGTGCCGTTAAGTTCGGAAAACAAAGATCGGTGAATGAGGTGTGTCTTATGAGCGTTTACGAAAAAATTTCCGGTTTTGCGGATGAGATCAGCCAGGACTTTGACCAGCAGCTTAAAACTGTGACGGATCTGGGGATGAAGTATATCTGCATCCGCAGCGCCGAGCACAAGGGCATTGCCGATTACACCCCCGAGGAAGTACGCACCGTTCTTCTGCCAAAACTGCAGGCCGCAGGTGTGGGCGTTTCCAGCCTGGGTACGGCCATCGGCAAGGTGGAGGTGGACGATGAAGAGGGCTTTGCCAAGCAGCTGGAGCAGCTGGAAACGCTCTGCGAAACGGCCAAGCTGCTGGACTGCTCCTTCATCCGGATGTTCAGCTTCCTCATCCCCAAGGATGCCGATGCAGACAGCTATACTGATGTGGTGCTGGATAAGCTGCGTCAGTTTATCCGGATCGCGGAAAAGCATGACATTGTCCTGCTCCATGAAAATGAGAAGGGCATCTACGGAGACACCGGTGCCCGCTGCAAATTGCTGTTCGACCGGCTGGCCTGCCCTCACTTCAAGGCGGCGTTCGATTTTGCCAACTTTGTCCAGTGTGAGCAGGACACCGCGGAGTGCTGGGAACTGCTCCATGACCAGATCGCTTATATCCACATCAAGGATGCTCTGCCCGGCTGCCTGCTGAATGTGCCCGCAGGCACCGGCCTTGGCAAGATCCCTGAGCTGCTTCGCCGTGCTTTCTGCGAGGAGGGCTACCACGGTTTCCTGACGCTGGAGCCCCACCTGGCAATGTTTGATTTCTTTGCACCAGGAGCCAAAGGCGGGAAGAGCCAG
>OLJB01001274.1_pt1 | contig 12539 bp, 10 predicted proteins | sample 1601391 | NCBI WGS metagenome assembly OLJB01 (sample SAMN01915215, study PRJEB22387) | human gut metagenome | isolation source: stool | host: Homo sapiens | place: USA | reverse complement strand
CCGGGGGTATTATTGATTTGCTCATAGGTATTTATCTGGTATTCTATCCGTTGGTCAGCATGGAACTGATTCCGTTTATTGTTGCTCTCTGGCTGATGTTCAGAGGGTTTACATTGTGTGGCTATTCCACAGATTTGAAACGCTATGGCACAAAGGACTGGGGGTGGTATCTGGTGTTTGGCATTCTGGCTATTCTTTGCTCTATGGCTATCATCTGGCAACCTGGACTTGGTGCTGTTACCGTGCTCTATATGCTGTCCATCACTTTCCTTATTATCGGATGTTTCCGTGTCATTTTCTCCTTCGAGTTGAAAAGATTGCATAAAAACAAGTAAAAAAAATCGTTTATTTTGGGCTACGTCGTACGTTATTCGTATTTTTGTTAGCCCAAAATAAACAATGATTTCTAGTAAGAGTCTTAAGTACACTGTGCGTATTCTGCTAGGTACACTGATTGGTGTCTACCTGGGAATAATTGTGCTGCTGAACATACCGTATGTTCAGGGCAAATTATCTGTTTTTGTAACTAAAGAATTAAAAAACATACTGAATACGGAGGTTTCTATAGGACGGATTGATATGGGTTTGCTGAACCGCATCATTGTGGAAGATGTCCTTTTGCATGACCGGAAGAACCAGGAGATGCTGAAAGTAGCCCGCTTATCGGCAAAATTCGACCTTCTGCCTTTATTGAACGGTAAAGTCACCATCAGCAGTGTCCAGCTTTTTGGATTTACGGTCAATTTGAACCGGGAAACTCCGGAATCTGCCCCTAATTTCCAGTTTGTGTTAGACGCTTTCGCATCCAAAGATACGGTTAAAACAAAATCTAATTTGGATTTACGAATTAATTCCGTGTTGATAAGGCGTGGCAGAGTGACATACGATATATTATCGGAACCGGAAACTCCCGGAAAGTTCAATGCCCATCATCTATCGGTAAAAAATCTCGCTGCGACGCTTTCACTGAAAGCATTGCGCAGCGACTCGTTGAATGCTGCCATCCGGCGGGTCAGCTTTGACGAACAATGTGGTTTTTCATTGCAGAAATTTGCCATGAAAGTTACAGCCAACAATAAACGTTTGGATATTAAGGATTTTGGTGTGGAACTTTCAAATACCGCTTTAAAGATAGATAGTCTGACCTTGAAGTATGACAGCCTGCCCGAATTGCCCCAAATGACAGAAAATGTAAGATACGATGGCTCTTTGAAGGCTTCAGTTATACTGAAAGATTTGGCTCCTTTTGTGCCTGCCTTGTCACGTTTTGAAGAACCGTTGGATCTAAATCTTGTTTTCTCCGGTCACGGCAAGCATTTGGACTGCCCCACCCTGCAGCTGGCTAACCACCACGGATTGATGATTGCAGGGGAAGCGGCCCTGAGTAACTGGGATGCAGGCATGGATATGTACATTTACGGCAAACTGGGTAACCTGATCATGACGAAAGAGGGCATAAACGTTCTGATGACGAACCTGACGGGAAAGGTTCCTCCCATTTTGCAACGTTTGGACTATATTCGTTTTAACGGGGAAGCGGCGGGCTATCTGCATGATCTCACACTGACAGGCTTGTTCTATACAGGGGCAGGCATGGTGAAAACGGACGTGATGATGAGCATTGATGAACAAAGCATGAGCAGAACCTATTCGGGTAGTGTAGCAAGTGCTGACCTGGATTTGGGAAAATTACTTAATCAGGAAAAGAAATTCGGCAAGGTGGATTTCAATGTGGAACTGAAAGGTTTCAACTATAAGAACCGATATCCGGAATCATACATCAAAGGAATCATATCTTCCTTTGAATATAGTCAATATCAATATGAAAATATCATGTTGGATGGCGTATATAAGGATGGAGGCTTTAACGGGCGCTTGTCCATGGACGACGCAAACGGTTCTGTCCAGATAGACGGTAATTTCAATGTTGCCAAAACAATCCCTGACTTTAATCTGAAGGCATCCGTAAAGAACCTGCGCCCCCACGACCTCCATTTGTCGGACAAATATGAGAATGCCAGTATTTCACTGGGCCTCACTGCTGATTTCACCGGCAAATCCATTGACGACATGAACGGGCGCATTTCATTGGACAGCCTGCAATTAAACGCTCCCGATGAAAGAGGGTGTTTTCTTGACAATCTGACTATTACAGCCGGACAGGTAAGCGGTGAAAAAGAGTTGCGCATAAATTCATCCTTCATGACAGCAGTGATACGCGGTGACTATTCCTACCACACCATTCCGGCCAGCGTGGTAAAGACGGTACAACGCTATATTCCGTCCTTACTGACAATAAAGGATAATATGCCCGAGCCTCATAATAACTTCCAGTTTGATATCTGCCTGGAGAATACCGAAGTGCTATCCAAATTATTTCAGATTCCATTGGAATTATATTTGCCGGCATCTTTAAAAGGATATTTTAACGATGGCGAGGAGAAGTTGCACGTAGAAGGACATTTTCCGGAATTCAGATACAATGGAACACGTTATGATTCAGGCGTTTTATTTTGTGAGAATCCTTCCGACCGGTTCAAATGCTCACTGCGAGGCGGTATGTTAATGAAAAGTGGTGCAATGCTTAACTTCTCAGTGGAAGCCAATGCTAAAAACGATCATTTGGAAACAACAATTAACTGGGGAAACAATACTGATGTGACTTACGGTGGTAAATTTGCCGCCGATACCCGTTTCTTCAAAACGGAAGGCCCCCATCCTATTCTTCAGGCAGATATAAACATACAGCCCACAAAAGTAGTGCTAAATGATACGGTATGGAACATTCATCCTTCGCATATCGCCATAGATTCGGGACGCGTATTCATTGACAATTTCCTGTTTGAACATGAAGACCAATATTTAAGGATAGATGGTAAACTGACCAAGAAAGAAAGTGATTCCTGCCGGGTGGATTTGAGAAATATCAAGCTGGACTATGTACTGGATATCGTGCAGTTTGACGATGTAGAGTTTGGCGGACTTGTAACTGGAAAGGTTCATTTGAAAAGTGTTATGAAGAACCCCGTGATGCGAACCCGTCTAAATGTGCACAATTTCTGTCTGAACCGTTCTTTATTAGGAGAAGCCGATATTACAGGTGTATGGGATAAGGAATTGGGCGGAGTACGACTGGATGCCCAAATAGCGGAAAAAGGAATTTCCTCCACTCATGTGACAGGGTATGTCTCTCCCAAGTTAAAAGGTCTTGACCTGTTGATTCGGGCAGATAGTACGAATCTGGGATTCTTACAACCTTTTATAGAAGGAATTTTCAGTGAAATAAATGGTCGTGTCAACGGGAATGTCCGTTTATATGGTGATTTCAAGCATTTGGATCTGGAAGGTGAAGTGCGGGCCAAAATGGATGCTAAAATTGATGTGTTGAACACCTATTTCCAAATCCGGGATGACTCCATACATATATCTTCGGGCAGTCTGGATTTCAGGAATGTAAAAGTCTATGACCGTGAGGGACATGACGGACTGGTAAATGGTTATCTGCATCACACAAAGCTGAAAAATCTGATGTACCATTTCAATATACGAGGCAACAACCTGTTGATGTACAATACCTACGAAGCCGGGAATATGCCTTTTTACGGAAAAGTATATGGTACAGGAAATGTGGTACTGGATGGTGGAAATAATGCGATGACAGTGGACGCTTCACTGACCACAGGCAACAATACCAGCTTCACTTATATAACCGGAGTGACCACGGAAGCAGCGAGCAACCAGTTTATTACTTTTGTAGACAAAACTCCCAAGCGCATTCACGATGATGTGGAAACCGATCTTTACCACCACTCTAATGTGCGTAAGACTAAAGAGGAAGACGGACCTCCTATGGATCTCCGCATCAATATGTTGATAGAAGCAACTCCCAACGCTACCATGAAAATTATCATGGATCCTGTAGCGGGAGATAATATTACAGCAACCGGAAATGGAAATCTGCAAGTGAATTTTTTCAATAAAGGTGACTTTCGTATGTTTGGTAGTTATGTTATAGATCAAGGTATGTATAAACTAAGCATGCAGGAAGTAATACGCAAGGACTTTATCTTGAAATCGGGTGGTACGGTGACTTTCTCAGGTGATCCTTATCAAGCAAATCTTGATTTACAGGCGGTGTACACGGTTAATTCAGCTTCTTTAAGTGATTTGGTAGTAGATCCCTCGCGTAACCAAGGTACGGTGAAGGTAAACTGTCTGATGAATCTGACAGGAAATTTATCCAATCCGGATATTAAATTCGATTTGGAACTGCCCACTGTAAGCGAGGAAGACCGGGAATTGGTACGTAGTGCTACCAGTACGGAAGAACAAATGAATACACAGATTATTTATTTGCTGGGAATTGGTAAGTTCTACACCTATGATTATGCCAATAATGACCAATCCTCTAATGCGACCAGTTCTTTAGCCTTCAGTACACTTTCCGGTCAGCTGAACAATATGTTGTCCCAATGGATGGGCAATAAAAACTGGAACATAGGCGCCAACTTGAGTACCGGTGAAAAAGGTTGGACAGATGTGGAAGCAGAAGCTATGTTGTCCGGCAGGTTATTGAATAACAGGCTAATGATAAATGGAAACTTCGGCTATAAGGAGAATGTGATGGCAAATAGCAATTTCGTAGGAGACTTTGAAGCGATATGGTTATTGACAAAAAACGGAGATTTCCGTTTGAGAGGATATAATCAGACTAATGACCGCTATTTTACTAAATCTACCCTGACCACTCAAGGAGTAGGTCTCATGTATAAAAAAGATTTCAATACTTGGGACGAACTGTTCCGCTGGTTCTTATGGAAAAGAAGGAAAGGTTCGTTACAAAAACGAAGCGATGACTAATCAACCTATAAAGTTTATTTCATATCTTTGCGAAGTAAATTTAAAAATATGAATATGTCCTATTTACCTGCCGAATGGCATAAACAAAGTTTGATTCAACTAACGTGGCCCCATAAAGACACAGACTGGGCATGCATGTTGGAAGAAGTGAATACCTGTTTTCTTAAGATAGCTTATGAGGTTTTGAAACGTCAGAATTTGTTGATTGTGGCTCCAGACCCCGATTCCATAAGAAATAGTATAGATAATTATGGAGCTGATATCCAAAAACTCATCACATCAAAAATCAACACAAACGATACTTGGGCACGCGATCATGCTTTTATCACCTTGTTGAAAGAAGACGCTACTCCCCTACTACTGGATTTCTGTTTTAATGGTTGGGGAATGAAGTTTGCCGCAAATTATGATAACCAGATTAATAACGAACTATATTTTCACCATCCTGTTCTGAAAGGTGAATATGTTTTCTGCCGGAATTTTATTTTAGAAGGAGGTTCCATAGAAAGTGATGGGAAAGGAAGCCTGCTGACTACAGAGCAATGCTTGCTGGCTAAAAACAGAAATGAAATGAACCGACAGGAAGTGGAGGATTTTCTAAAAGAAACATTCAACTTAAAACAGGTCCTATGGTTGAAACATGGTTATCTGGCAGGTGATGATACAGACAGCCATGTGGACACATTGGCACGTTTCTGTCCGGATGATACCATTGTGTATGTAAAGTGCACCAATGAAAAAGATGAACACTATAAGGAACTGGCAATGATGGAAGAAGAACTAAAAGCGTTCCGTACTTTGAACGGCAGGCCATACCGCCTGCTTCCGCTGCCTATGGCGAGTGCTGTTTATGATGAGGAACATCATCGCTTGCCGGCAACTTATGCCAATTTCCTGATAATGAATGAAGCTGTACTCTATCCTACTTATGCTGATTTTGTAAATGATATGCGCGCTAAAGAAGTATTGGCGGAAGCATTTCCCGGAAGAGAAATAGTAGGTATTGACTGCACTGCTTTGATAAAGCAACATGGCTCGTTGCATTGCGTCACCATGCAATATCCCGAAGGTGTATATTAATAAATATATGTATGAAAAGAACGATTAAAGTAGGAATTATCCAACAGACATGCACTAATGATATCCGTCACAATTTGAGCAAACTGCACCACAATATAGAACAGGTGGCGGCAGCAGGTGCACAGCTGGTTGTATTGCAGGAGTTGCACAACACCTCTTACTTCTGTCAGACAGAAGATACGGATATGTTTGATTTGGCAGAACCGGTTCCCGGTCCTTCTACCGGTTTCTACAGTGAGTTGGCTGCCGGATACGGTATTGTACTGGTTACTTCGTTATTCGAGAAGCGTGCTCCGGGGCTATATCACAATACAGCCGTCGTTTTTGACAAAGATGGCAGTATAGCAGGAAAATACCGCAAAATGCATATTCCCGATGATCCCGCTTATTATGAGAAATTTTATTTTACTCCCGGTGACCTGGGATTTGAACCTATTCAGACATCACTGGGAAAACTAGGTGTACAAGTCTGCTGGGACCAATGGTATCCCGAAGGTGCACGGCTGATGGCACTGAAAGGTGCTGAAATTCTTATATATCCTACAGCTATAGGTTGGGAAAGCACAGACACTCAAGAAGAGAAAATCCGGCAACTAGATGCATGGGTAACTGTGCAGCGTGGCCATGCCGTGGCAAACGGTCTGCCGGTTATCGCCGTGAACCGCGTAGGACATGAGCCCGATCCTTCCGGTCAGACAAATGGTATCCAATTTTGGGGTAATAGCTTCGTGGCAGGTCCTCAAGGAGAAATACTGGCACAAGCCAGCAATATGGATGAAGAAAATATGGTAGTGGAACTGGATATGACCCGTAGTGAGAATGTTCGTCGCTGGTGGCCTTTCCTCCGTGACCGGCGTATTGATGAGTTTGAAAATCTAACCCGACGCTTTATAGATTAAATACAAACGTTATCGTTATATAAATTCACATATTCGTTAAACAATTCATGGTTAAAGCTGTTTTAGTTATCAGAATATTCAAAAGATATTATTGATTTACTAAACAGCTTAATTATGAAAAAAGTATTATTTTTAGCCGCATTGTTACTTGTTTGCTTCAGCGGAGTGACAAATGCACAAACCAGAAAACAAAGAGAAGACGCTAAACGCGAAGCATGGAAGAAAGAACGTCAGGAAAAGAAAGCCTTGGAAGCTCAGCAGGACTCTGTATCCTACGTCCAAGCAATTAATGCTTTAAAAAACGGTTCTTTTGTATTAGAAGCTGATAACGTTGTATTCCGTAATGGAATAATGCGTTTTGTTTCCTCTAACACGAATTATGTGGAAGTAAACGATGGGCAAGGTATTATTCAGACCGCCTTTACTAATTTTGTGTATAACTGGAGCCCGAACGGCTTGGGAGGTGTCACGGTTCAGGGAAATGTGAACGGAATAAGTATGCGCCAGGATAAAGACGGTAATGTGTACTATAATTATGGAATTAATGGGATTGCCGTTTCGGCCACCGTTTCCATTGTACTGACTGGCGGAACCAATCAGGCTAGTGTTACTATAAATCCAAATTTCTCGGGCAACACGCTGACAATGAACGGGTATCTGGTTCCTTATAACGAAAGTAGTGTATTCCAAGGAACAACATGGTAATTCATTAAGAAGATATGATAAAAAGGAATGGGCATTTTCATCACCCATTCCTTTTTATTTATTATTATAGCATTGGAAATGTTTCTTGTCTGTTCATAACATTAACCGAGGTTGTGATTCCAATTCCAATAAAAACTTTTTAGCGGACAGTCCGCCTCCATATCCTGTCAGCGAGTGGTCACTACCGATCACACGATGGCAAGGTGCAAAGATTGATATGGAATTTGCACCATTAGCATTGGCTACCGCACGAACTGCTTGGGGCATCCCGATATGCCTGGCCATTTCACCATAAGATATTGTCCTGCCAAACGGTATCTTTAACAGTTCATTCCATACTGTTTTCTGAAAATCCGTGCCCACAAAAAGAAGCGGCACACTAAATTCTTTGCGTTGTCCTGCAAAATACTCGTTGAGTTGCTCTATTGATTCTTCGATTATTTCTGACGTACTTATTTCAAATTCGGCACACAATACCCGCTTCAACCGTTGATTCACACGATCGCAGTGTTTTTCCACCTGCCAGTCACACAGGCAGAGTTTTTCGCCAAACGAACCGAGCAGCAACACTCCGCAGGGTGATTTATAACGCTTTATCTTGATCGTATTTTTCTCTTTCATACGCTTGATTTTTATATGCTTCCTTCATTTGTTTGTAATCTGTTTCAGCTTATCGGACTACTTTAAATCAAAAAGATAAAGCGTAACGAATTAGCTGAAACAGTATTCGCTACGCTATGTTCGGATCCCCCGTTATCGGTCTTTTATACAAGACTCTATAAAAGCAGACAAAACTTACTTTTCCTCTTTTATATCAACGACCAGATTCAACTCATCCAATTGTGATTGATCCAAAGCAGCGGGAGCATCCAACATCACATCGCGCCCACTATTGTTTTTAGGGAATGCTATGCAGTCACGAATACTATCAAGTCCTGCAAACAAAGAAACCCAGCGATCAAGGCCATATGCCAAACCACCATGAGGAGGTGCTCCGTATTTGAATGCATTCATCAGGAAGCCGAATTGTTCCTGTGCTCTTTCCGGAGTAAAACCCAAAATCTCAAACATCTTGGCCTGTAATTGTGAATCATGGATACGAATTGAACCGCCTCCTACTTCCACACCATTTACTACCATATCGTAAGCATCGGCACGAACAGCAGCCGGATCTGTATCCAACAAAGGAATATCTTCTTCTTTCGGATGAGTGAACGGATGGTGCATGGCCATCAGACGGCCTTCTTCTTCACTCCACTCAAACATCGGGAAATCAACTACCCACAGACAAGCAAATTCATTCTTGTCACGTAGTCCCAGCTGACGTCCCACTTCCAGACGAAGTTCGCATAACTGCTTGCGAGTCTTCATGGCATCAGGACCGCTCAGAATCAGGATCAAGTCACCCGGCTTGGCACCGAACGCTTCCTTCATCTGCTGAAGGACTTCCTGTGAATAGAATTTGTCTACACTGGATTTTACATTGCCATCAGCTTCCACACGGGCGTAAACCATACCTTTCGCACCGATCTGAGGTCTCTTGACAAATTCGGTTAATTGGTCTAACTGTTTACGGGTATAACTTGCAGCCCCTTCCGCACAGATACCACCAATATATGCTGCATCATCAAAAACAGAGAAACCATGACCTTTCATGATATCCATCAATTCCACAAACTTCATGCCGAAACGCAAATCCGGTTTGTCACTACCGTAATATTTCATGGCATCGGCCCATGTCATACGCAGAAACGGTTCGCTCAGTTCGACTCCACGTAACTCCTTGAACAAATGTTTTGCCATTCCTTCGAAAGTGGAAATAATATCTTCTTGTTCAACAAAGCTCATCTCACAGTCTATCTGAGTAAACTCAGGCTGACGATCTGCACGAAGATCTTCATCACGGAAACACTTTACAATCTGGAAGTAACGATCAAAGCCGGAAACCATCAGCAATTGCTTCAGTGTTTGCGGAGACTGCGGTAGTGCATAAAACTGTCCCGGGTTCATACGTGAAGGAACAACAAAATCACGAGCTCCTTCAGGAGTAGAACCTACCAACATAGGAGTTTCCACTTCCAGAAACCCTTTGCTGTCCAAATATCGACGCACCTCCATTGTCATTCTATGACGGAGTTCCAAATTTTTACGCACACAATTACGGCGTAAATCCAAATAACGGAATTTCATACGGATATCATCACCTCCGTCACTATTATCTTCTATCGTGAAAGGAGGAGTTACCGCTGAATTAAGTACATTCAATTCCGATACGATGATTTCAATTTCACCTGTGGGAATATTCATATTCTTATTTGAACGTTCGTTCACTTCACCGGTTATTTGAATAACAAATTCACGCCCCAAGTGATTGGCACGTTCACAAAGTTCGGCATTCACCGCTTCGTTGAATACCAATTGGGTAATACCGTAACGGTCACGAAGATCGACAAACGTCATCCCTCCCATTTTACGTGCACGCTGTACCCAACCTGCCAACGTTACACTTTTGCCTGCATCGGAAAGTCTGAGCTCTCCGCAAGTATGACTTCTGAACATATATTCTTTAATATTTAATCAAATGTTTGGCAAAGGTACGATATGTTTTTCATTGTACAAAACCGCCTACAAGAAAAAAAGTCCCGTAGCTGCATACCAACGGAACTTTTTTAATCCATACGGATGTATGGATCTCAACTCTTAAACATTTCAATGACATCTCTTAATTCTCCCGGGAATAGTTTGCCTGTTTTTTCCCACAATACCTTGTCCTTACGTTGGAGGACAAAGCTGGGGGCTATTTCTATTTCATAAGTATCGGCTACCTTCCGATTGACTTCTATATTGACTCTCACAATGTTAACCCGCTTTTCAAATTCATGTACCAACGGTTCAATCCATTCATAATGAGGAGACCAATCTGCATAGAACACCAGCAGCAACAATGAATCCGACCGTTTCGCCTCTTCAATTTGTTCAGTTATACCCATCACTGTATCCAACTTTAAATTACCCTCTACTCCCCAAACTGTTCACATCTGGATTCAACTCTTTTACCGCTGCTTTCACCTGTTTCTTGGTAGGCTTACCAGTATTGGACACTTGTTCAACAGGAAACCGCTGACCACTATTCGTCAGCTCATCCTTTTGTTCCATCTTTTTCTTTTCTTCTTTACCCATATCTTCTCATTTTTAAGGTTTATGCTAATAATGCAACAAAATAGATAAAAAGATGGTTCACATAAAAAGTGAAAAAGGATGCCTGAAAATTATTCAGACACCCCTTTACTACTACATTTAAAACTACGTGAAATTGAGATTATTATACTTTACGGTCGCAATAACGTTTGCATTGTACACAAATATCATACCCCAGCATAGCTCCAAGAATAAAATCCTGCTCGGGTGACAATTTGTTCAGTGGCTGATTCACTAGGAAACGAATGGCATTAATGCATTCTTTTCTACCGAAAAACAGGTTTATCTTATCATTCCCCACAGGCTGGATTATGTAATTAATCTTTTGATTGGTCAGCCGTTTTACAGCAAAATCTTCATACTTCCTATTGGTAGTATAGAGTACCATCTGACGTACTCCTTTTTTAAATTCATAAATATGATTCAGAAATACTTTCAATTCTACCGGGTTAATGTCTGAAGCTATCATAAGGCAATTGTCAAAATTACAAGTTCTTCTTTATTTCTTCAATCCAATTGTTTATACGTTCTTCGGTCTTGCCACTTTCGTTCACGTCATCAAGAGCCAAACCTACAAATTTTCCATCGATTACCGCTATCGAAGATGAATACGAATACTCATCGGCAGGAACTGCTCCTACAAAAGTGCAACCGGAATTCTTTAACTGGTCATATATAACTCCCATACCGTCACAAAATGTATCACAATAGGATTCTGAATCTCCACAGCCAAAGAGAGCAACTATTTTACCATTCAAATCTGCAGTCTTTATCATTTTAATGGCGTCATACCAATCATCTTGCAATTCACCGTCTCCCCAAGTAGAAGTCCCTAACAATAAAATATCATAACTTTCCACTTTTTCTGTGGTAATTTTACTTGCATCAATTACATCAACTGATGCCACACCTAATTTTTCAGCTATTGTCTGTGCGATGCTTTCACAAGTTCCAGTAGAGGAACCATAAATTATACCCATTTTTTTCATACAGCAAATCATTTAATTTGTTTGCTGCAAAGTAAAAGGTTTGAAAGAGATTCTGAAATACCTAGAAATAGTGATTTTAATAAAGTTCAAGAGTCAGGCAGTGTATAGAATTGATCTGCTTCTTGATATGTTTTTAGAACTGGGATGCAGTTCCGAAATTAATAATTCCTTGGTCAAAATCATCAATCAATTGGTATCCGAATTCAACATTCATAGTCCAGTTACGTCCCAAAGCGAGTTCCTCCCCGACTCCGAGACTAACCCCGATACGGAATTCACTATGGTTACCTCCATATTAACATGAACATGTTCTCCATCCCAGTCAACATCCAGATCATGCATATCAAATATCCAATTGGACATGGTCAGACCGAACAGCGGATAAAGTTTAACACTTTGAGCTACCCAACGTTTCTATCTTCTGTTTTTCAAGAACTTTGGCTATCAATACACTATCTGCTTAATGATAAAACGACCGATTAAATATATCAGAATAGCGACAAATATATCCTTACCTACATCCATCCCAAAATCTACCATTTTTTCCAGTACCTGCTCAATTTCACTACCTGAGGCTGCATTCAATAATAACAAATTTATATTCCTGTTCGTTTAACAAATAAAAATTAATCAGCTTGTCACGATCATATTGCAAATATGCCAGCACATCCTGACAGTATAGTTTCGCAATGTTCCAATAAATCATCCAATATATTTTTACATTCCTAAATAGTCGGATATTTAAAGCCGCAAAGATATCATATATAATTGATAAAAGCCAAACTTATCTCTTAAAAGAGAGAACCTA
>OLJB01001271.1_pt1 | contig 12583 bp, 9 predicted proteins | sample 1601391 | NCBI WGS metagenome assembly OLJB01 (sample SAMN01915215, study PRJEB22387) | human gut metagenome | isolation source: stool | host: Homo sapiens | place: USA | reverse complement strand
CCGGCGTGGGCAAGGCGGCCGACCGCACGCCGACCGTCTACATCTTCCTTGACGCGAAGGGCACGCTGCATTCGCTGGAGCCGATCACCATGGCTTCGATGACGCGCGGCTACCCGTCGGACATCACCGCACGCGCCCCGTGGCTGCTCAACGGCGCGAAGACGCTGAGCTACGCGTTCAACTGCGCCGTGCACCGCGAATGCGCCCGCCGTGGCGTCGGCGACGCGATTCTGTTCACGGAGGACGGCTACACGATGGAATGCCCGAATTCGTCGATTGTGGCACGCTATGGCGATACGTTCGTCACGCCCGACCCGCGCATCGGTATTCTGAACGGCACATCACAGCGCGAAATGTTCGCCTGGGCGCTCGAAGAGGGCAAGAAGGCGGAGTACAGGAAGCTGCCGATCGCCGAGCTGCGCGAAGCGGACAGCCTGTACATGACGCACGGCGGATGGTCGATTCCGATCAGCGCGATCGACGGGCGCGCACTTGCCGTGGATGCGGCGGAGATCCAGGCGATCAACGATGCGATCCATTCGGGCCGCACGCACGAGGACGCGTTGAAGATCGGTCCGACCGGCGATTACGAATAAGGCGAAACGACCCGCTTAGCAGGTAAAACGGCCCGTCCAATGATGGGCGATACGGACCGCTTAGCGGGTGGTATCGCCCAGTTTGAGCGTCACGGGAATCAGCACGTCCGGCTCGTACGGCTTGCGTCCCGTGGCGCTTGTCGCATCTGCCTTGGCATCCCCTTCCTTGGCGATCGCACGAACGATATTGCCGACCGCGACCTGCGCGATTTTGTCGAAATTCTGCGCCACCGCGGTCATTTTCATACCGGCCAGGTCAGTCAGATACGTGCCGTCGTAGGCGATGATCTGCAGGTCGCGCGGAATCGAAATATGCCTCCGCATCGCTTCGCGCACGCAAAGCGCGGCACCGATATCGGAGCTGACCACGGCATCGACGCCGTCCACCGGCATACGGTTGAGCACAGCATTCACCGCGTTCTTATACCCTTGGAAATCCTCCACATTGCCGGCTTCGACGTACTCGTACCGCACGCCGGCCGCCTTCAGCGCCTGCTCCAGCGCAAGGTAGTAGCGGATGGTGGGGAACGTCGTCTTATGCAGATCGAAATCGTCTGGAACATCACCTTGCGCCGCCAAATCGAAGAACTGGTCGCGCGGGCCGCCGATCATCACCACGTGGTGCGCGCCGGTGTTGACCAGCATGTGCGCCATAAGCCGGCCGCCCTGCTCATGGTCGGAGCCGATCGACGCGATGCCGCCGCCCAGCACACGGTCGAAGGCGACGATCGGGCGGTGGATGGACGTCCAGTAATCGTTCGGATGGGTGGTGTGCGAGCAGACGATGACGCCGTCCATCATGCGGCGGCGCAGCATGTCCACGTATTCGGCCTCGCCATTTTCCGTATCGGCGGTGGAGCACAGCATGGTGCGCAGGCCGTACACGGCGAGCTCATGCTGCAGATGCGCGGCGAGGGTGGCGAAAAACGGATGACGGATGGTCGGCACAATCACACCAACCAGGTTCGTGCGGTTCTTGTACAGGTTGCGAGCCAGCTCGTTGGGCACGTAGTTGAGCTTCTTCATGGCGGTGTTGACCCGCTCACGCATGTCGTCGGACACGTATCCGGTCTTGTTGACCACCAGCGAAACCGTGCTCAGCGAAACCCCGGCCTCTTTCGCCACGTCACGCATGCCGACCATTGCCCAACACCTCTCCCCCGCATCGTCGGGATGTTTCCTTACAAATCGCGATATTATGTGTTATTTTACATGCATCTGTAACGTTTCTTTGCAATCGTTCGCACAATATGAACTATCAATTGACGAAAGACGCCCTCCCCCTCTTCAATTCCCCCGAAAAATCCACTTTTTCACCCGTGAACGACGTATGTTTCACGACGCGTTCCACGCATCTTCCACGCACGCTCCGCATGTACTCCACACGCGTTCCGCCCGCAAAAGGGGCGGTGCGACACTTGCGATCATCTCGCTTGCGTCGCACCGCCCCTTGCGTTGCGTGGCTTGGCCGTCAGCCGTCACGTCCAGCCATCACGTCAGTCCGCACCACGGACGAACCGACCGTCATGCCTTCGGTACGGAACCTTCCTGGGAGTGGTCGAAGACCGGCTTGTTGTCGGCGTCGTACTTATAGACGCCGATGGAAGCCGAGCTCGGATCATGCGCGTCGTTGAACGCGCCGATAGAGGTCTGGCCCTGGTACTGAATCTCCTTGCCGTCCTTCAGCAGGGCGACGCAGGCCTTGTAGGAATCGCACTTCTCGCCCTTGGTGGATCCGGAGACGGCCGCCATGTTGGCTTGGATGGTCTTGCCATCTGCACTGCCGCCCTTCTGTGCGGCGAGCGCGGCGAGGATGATGCCATCGTAGGTTTCAGCACCGTAGGTGGTGGTGTTTTTCAGGTCGACGCCGGTGGATTCGAGGCGCTTGACGAAGTCGTCGGACGGATTGACACCCGGGATGGTGCCCTTCGAGCCTTCCAGCAGGCCCGCGTCGAGTTCGCTGGAATAGTCGGAGGTGTTGCCGTCCACGAAGTACAGCTTCTTGGTGTTGACTCCGGCGGAGGCGAGCGCCTTCAGCAGCGGCTTGGTCTGATCGAAGGCGATGACGAGCGTCGCGTCGGGGTTGGATGCCTTGATTGCGGTGGCGATGGATGAGAAGTTCGTTTCGGTCGGGTCGAAGGTATCCTTTTCTCCATAGACGATATTGACGCCGGCCTCGGATGCGGTTTTTGCGATGGTGTCGCGCAGGCCGGTGCCGTATTCGTCGTTGAAGACCGCGATGGCGAGCTTCTGCACGCCGTCCTGGGCAATCAGGTTGCCCATGACCGCGCCCTGCACGGTATCGGGGGCGACGGTGCGGAAGAAGTAGTCGGAAAGGCCGGAGAAGCTGGCCGAGGTGGCGCCCATCGACAGCATCGGAATGTTTTGCGAGGTGATGGACTTGTAGGTGTTCTTGACCACGGAGCTGGAGGCCGGGCCGATGATGAACGACGGGTTCTTGCTCAGCACGGATTGGGCGGCGGAGGTGTTCTGGTCGGCGTGGTCAGCATCGGACGTGTCGGCGTCTACGGTGGTGATCTTGTTGCCGAGGACGCCACCAGCATCGTTGATGTCCTTGACCGCGAGCTTTTCGGCGGCCAGTTCCGGCGGTGCCAGATAGGCCAAGGAGCCGGTTTCCGGCCACAGTCCGCCGAGCACGAACTTGGTGGTTTTGGCGCCGGATGTGGAGTCTGAGCCGCTTGACGAGCTGCTGGAAAAACTGGACGAGCCGCAGCCGGCGAGCGCCATAACCGCGGCGGCCACCATGGCAGTGGCTGTAATACCGATCTTCCTCATGCTCTTCATATTCTTCTTCATTTGAATCACCGCTTCCTCTCTTGGCTCTGCTTACTGCTGAACCTTTTGGTGACAAATTCTTTGGGATCGATTATCGAGATGTGTTGCTCGACCATCTTGAATCGCACTATAAGTGCCGAGGAAACCGAATGTGTATGCGTGAAGTTAACCGAAGGTGAAGCCCGAAAACTGTTGGAAACACAAGGTTTTGAGCTTGTTTTCAGGCATGCCGAAGCCGCTGTCGGGCAGTGTCCCAACAGCGGTAATCGGAATTGAGAATTTTGAATCATAGGGGGAAATCGCGGAACGCGTGCGGAGACCGCCGTCCGAGCCCGAAGGCGTACGAACGTACGTCGAGCGGCAAGGAAAGGCGGTATACGCTCCGTTCCGCGATTTCCTGGGTCCTACCTTCCTTCCTCTTGAACCTCTTCTTCCAGGTTGCCCAGGTAGAGGGAGACGACTTTCGGATCGTTCATCAGGTCGCGGCCCTTGCCGGAGTAGGCGTTGCGGCCTTGGTCGAGGACGTAGCCGCGGTCGCAGATCTGCAGGCAGCGGCGGGCGTTCTGTTCGACGATGACCACGGATACGCCGGCTTTGTTGACTTGGCGCACGCGGATGAAGGTCTCGTCCTGGAGCATTGGGGACAGGCCTGCGGAGGGCTCGTCGAGCAGGAGGACGGATGGTTTCATCATGAGGGCTCGGGCCATGGCCACCATCTGACGTTCGCCGCCGGAAAGCTGGCCGGCGAGCTGGTTCTTGCGCTGGCCGAGTTTGGGGAAGATGGAGCACACGTAGTCGAAGCGTTCGTTGAACAGTTTCGGTGCTTGGAACGCGCCCATGTGCAGGTTTTCCGCGATGGTCAGGCTGGGGAAGACGTTTTCGGTCTGCGGCACGAAGCCGACGCCACGGGAGACGAGTTTGTCGGCGCGCAGGTTGGTGATGTCCTCGCCTTTCAGCAGCAGCTTGCCGGAGTGGATGTGCACCAGGCCGAACAATGATTTGAGCAGGGTGGATTTGCCTGCGCCGTTCGGGCCGATGATGCCGACGATCTCGCCTTCATGCAGGGTCAGGGATGCGCCGTTCAGGATGTTCACGCCGGGAATGTATCCGGCCACCAAATCGACCGCGTCGAGCAACGGTTCGCCTTCGGGCTCGCCCATGTGGATCTGCGCGCGGGTCAGCGGCTCGTCGGCCACGCTTGCGATGTCGCTCATTTCAGGCCTCCTTCAGGTCTTCCAGCACGGAATCGTCGCCCAGGTCCACGTTCGCGTGGGCGCCCAGGTATGCGTCGATCACGGCCGGATCGTTCATCACGCTCTTCGGTTGGCCTTCGGCCACAATCTTGCCTTCCGCCATCACGGTGACCCAGTCGGCGATGTGTCTCACCATGTTGATGTCGTGTTCGACGAACAGCACTGTGGTGCCTTCCTCGCGCAACGCCATGATGTGGTCGAGCAGCGACTGTTTCAGCGCGGGGTTCACGCCGGCCATCGGCTCGTCCAGCATGACCAGTTTCGGGTCGGACATCAGCGCTCGTGCCATTTCCAGCAGCTTGCGTTGGCCGCCGGAAAGCGCGCCGGCGTAATCGTCCTTCTTTTTGATCAGCAGGAAGCGTTCCAGCAGCGCCTCGGCTTTTTCGATGTTCGCCTGCTCCTGCTTCCTCCACATGCCGGGGAACAGCGCGCGGAACATGCCTTCGCCCGGCTGCACGGGGGCGCCGAGGAGCATATTGTCGAGCACGGTCAGACGGCTCATCACCTTGGTCAGCTGGAAGGTGCGGACCATGCCCATGCGCGCCACTTTTTCGGGCTGCACGTGGGCCATGTCCTTGCCGTCGAACTGCCAGGTGCCGGTGTTCGGCGTATCGAAGCCGGTCATCAGGTTGAAGAACGTGGTTTTGCCGGCGCCGTTCGGTCCGATCAGCGCGGTGATGCCGTGCCGTTCGATTTCGAAGTGGCTCACGTCCACGGCGGTCATGCCGCCGAATTTGCGGGTCACGTTGTCGGCCACGAGAATCGGGTCGGGCTTGTGCACGCCCGGCTTGTTTTCGACGAATTTCAGATCGTCGGTGACTTTGTCGCGATAGGCGGTGGAGATGAGGGTCTCGCCTTCCGGAGCTTTGGTGGCCCATTTGGTGAGGTCCTGGAATGGTACGCCGGGCTGCACACCGGATACGGGTTGCACGCCGGTTGCGGGTTGCGTGGCCGGCTGCACGCCAGTGGTCGGAGAATTCGTTGTATCAGGCATGGAAAGCCAACTCCTTTCGGTCGCCCAACAGACCTTGTGGTCTGAAGATCACCAGGCACATCAGCGCGACGCCGACGATCACCCAGCCGAGAGCTTCGATCTGGTTGGAAGAGATGAGGGTTTCGGGAACGGTGTTGCGCATGACCTCCTTGACGAAGGTGAGCAGCACCCACAGCACGCAGGAGCCAAGCACCGGGCCGAGAATCGTGGCCGCGCCGCCCAGCAGCAGAATCGTCCACACGTAGAAGGTGACGGTGCGGCCGAGCGAATCGGGCTGTACGGAACGCGGCAGGACGAAGATGATGCCGGCGATCGCGCCGAACAGGCCGCCCAGAATCAGCGATTCCATCTTGTATCGCGTCACCGGCTTGCCGAGCGAACGGATCGCGTTCTCGTCCTCGCGGATGCCCTTGAGCATGCGGCCCCACGGCGAGTGGAACCAGCGCCAGCACAGCAGCGCCGCGATCACCACCAAAACCCATGCCACGATGCGCAGCCACCAGGAGTTGGCGATGTTGTTGCTGTACGTCCACAGCAGGAACGTGGTCGAACCGTCCGGCAGCGGCGAAAGCGATTCGAATTTCTCGGTGAAGTCCTGCGGCGAGATGCCTGCGGAACCGCCGGTGAAGTTCGTCATGGCCGTCGATCTGCCGATGATGCGGATGATTTCCGCGGCGGCCAATGTGACCATGGCCAGATAGTCGGGTCCGAGTTTCAGCGTCGGAATGCCCAGCAGCAGCGCGTAGATGACCGCGAGCGCGAGCGCCGCGCATACGGAGGCGAACAGGTTGCAGCCCATCGACTGCGTGATGGCGAATCCGTATGCGCCAAGGAGCATGAAACCAGCCTGGCCCATGTTCATCAGGCCCGTCATGCCGAAGTGAATGTTCAAACCGATTGCGGCGAGTACGTACGCCGCTGTGGTCGGGGCGATCAGTTCGCCCGCCGCGTTGGAGATGATTGTCATGATGTCCATGGATCAGCCCACCCTTTGCTGCTTGCCGAAGATGCCCTGCGGGCGCACCAGCAGAACGATGATGAGGATTGCCAGCGCGCTGGCGTAACGCATATCGTTGGGGATGACGAGCGAGCTCATGTCCGCCACGATGCCGATGACCAGCGAGCCGATCAACGCGCCGTTGGCGGTGCCGAGGCCGCCGAGCGTCACCGCGGCGAACATCAGCAGGATCAGGGTCGCGCCGGTGTTCCAGGAGATGCCGTTCAGGTAGACGCCGAGCAGCACGCCGGACAGGGCTGCCATCGCGCACGAGAGGATCCAGACCACGCGGACCACCTGGTCCACGTTGATGCCGGATGCTGCGGCGAGTGCCGCGTTGTCGGACACGGCTCGTGTGGCGCGGCCGAGTCGCGTCTTGTAGAGGAACAGGGTGACGCCGACGATCACGCAGATGGCGATGAGCGCGGAGACCAGCGTCGGCATGTCGGTGGTGATCGGTCCGAGCTGGAAGCTGTCCGGCACCGATTTGACGATGCCTTTGATGTCGCCACCGAAGAAGAACTGGAACGTGTACTGCAACGCCATGGACAGGCCGATGGTGACGATCATCTGCTGCATGGTGCCGACGTGGCGTCTGCGTAGCGGCCCCCAGACGATTTCGTTTTGGATGAAGCCGGTCAGCGCGCCGATGACGATGGCGAAGATGGCGGAGGCGATGAGCGGCATGTGCAGCATCTGCGTGCCGACGTATGCCATGAGGCCGCCGAGCGTCACCTGTTCGCCGTGTGAGAACGACTGCAGGCCGGTGGTGCCGTAGACGAGGTTCATGCCGACGGACATGAGGCCCAGCATCAGGCCGAAGATAATGCCGGAATACAGTTGCTGCCAGATGCGTTTGCCGACATTGGAGCCGTCTTTTTTGACTGGCGATTGCGTGGCCGCCGTCGATCCGGATGTGCCGGTCGCGCCTTTCGTGCCGTTTGCCGAGCCGGACGATCCGGATGTGCCGGACGTGCCGCTGCCGGCGGAATCGCCCGCCTGGTCGAATCGGACGACTCCGCGCTGCTTGTCGAAGCTGGCTTTCCTGATCGTCACCGTTGCGCTGCTTGCCTTCAGACCGTGCTCTTTCGCAACGGATGCGTCGATGGTGACGGTGTAATCGCCGTCATCGGCAACGGAAAACGCCCACTTGCCGTCGGCAGCGGTTTTGGTTTCCGCCGTTGCCTTGCCGGACAGCGTGATGGTGACGTCGGCGATCGGCTTCTTGTCGGCGTCCTGCAGGATGCCGTTGACGCAGCCGTTGCTGGCGGTCGGATTGCATTCATCGACGGCCTGCGCGCCGGAATCGGCTGCGGACGCGATGGCGGGAGGGAGTACGAAAAGCATCGAGAGAACGGCGACAATCGAACAGAGTATGACGATTCCCGGTCGACGATGCCGTGTGAGATACGTTACGGCTGTCATAGGTTTTTCCTCTCTTGTTGTTTTCACAACGTAGGAGAGGAAACAGCTCGCGCGGTTGCGCTCAGATTTCCTGAACGTTACCCGATGACCGCCCGTGTAACGTGAAAATTACGCGCGGCCGAGCCGGTGACAGCTATGCGTGGCCGCCCAGCATGGCGATGCCGAATCCGAGCGCCACGCAGGCGAGCGGCACCGCGACCGTGGCAGCGCCATAGCCCAGGGCCATGGCGAAACGGCGTTTGCGAATCAGCGACAGCACCTCGTTGATCGCCGACGAGAATGTTGAGAATCCGCCGAGGAACCCCACAACGAACGTCATTACCGTGCCCATATCAACCGACTGCGCATAGTACGACATCATGGCGATGCCGGCGCACAGGGAGGCGACGCCGTTGATGACGAGCGTGGCCAGGGGGAAGCTGTGGTTGCCGTCACGGTTCCAGCTGCGTTGGATCGACACGTCAAGCACATAACGGGCCATGGCGCCGATGCCGCCGAACAGGCAGATCATCCAGGTCATCAGCGCACCTCTCCTGTGGTCGGGTCGGCGACGAGCGGGATTTCCGCGGTGACCGGCTTGGGTTCGAAGCTGGGCAGAGGTGCGACGGGTTGCGATGACTGCGGCTGCGATTCGATTTTCGGCACCTGCCCGGTCTGCGCGACCTGCTGGGCGACCTGGGCCGCCTGCTGTGCCGCCTGCGCGGCCTCCAACGCGGCCTGCGCGGCCGAATGCGCCGCATCCGCCACCTTCACGTGGCGCACGCCCTGCACGCCCGGCACGTTGTTCTGCACGTTTTGCGCGGCCGGCACGTCCGATTCGCCCGAATCGGCCATGGGGACCGTCTGCGTAACACTCTGCGTAGCCGATACTGCAGTGTCGGTCATCTGGACGTCCTGCACGATGCCGTACGCGTCCGAATCGGACATTGAGGATACGGAAGCCGTGGAGGCATCGGCGATCGCGTTACGGACCCGCTTGCGTGTGCCGCGCGCCAGCAACGCCTGCATCAGCGCCACGCCAACCGCGGCCGCGATCAGACCGCCGGCGAAACTTCCCGCAAGATAGCCGAGCGCGCTGCCGAAACGCTGCTCGCGCATGCCTTCCATGGTTTCCAACATCACGCCGGACATCGTCGACAGTCCGCCAAGCAAACCAAGCCCGACGCCACGGCTGACGACCTGCCGCACCCTGCGGCGCAGCCACGACGCGGTCGCCATGTATTCGGTCAGCATCGCAAACAGGAAGCAGGCGAGCATATTCGACACGAACGTGCCCACCACGAACGGCGAACCGTTCACCGACGGCAGCAGCAGGTCCGTGGCACGACGGAACCCGACGCCGACGAAGCCGCCGACGAACACCACGAGATACATCAGACCATCGGCAAGAGGGTTGAATCGCGCCTGCATGCGTTTCATCGGCGCGAGCGGAATCTGCGGCGGATGCTTGGATGCGGCGGCACCGGACGGGCGCACATCCGCGCGCGCCACTTCGGCGACGTCGATCGACTGTGTGGCGGGATTCGGCTCATCACCCGCGTTTGGCGAGTCTGCCGCCCGTTGTTCTTGCGATTCCATCACGTTCCCCTTGTACTTGGCTTTCCGCGGACAGCGTCGTTCCACCCCAGCCATACGGCAACGAGCTGGCCGCAGGTGCCGTCTTCCTAACCTTGTACGAGTCTACACGTGCATTGCAACCAAACATCGAACATGTCCGATTCGGTGGATAACTGTGGATAACTTCGGGTGGCCCTAGACGTCTACGAATGGTTATGGAAGACAGTAAGGCCGCGTCAGACGGACACGTCGCACAGCCGCCGCATCGCATGCCGTGCGTCGCTTTCGTCCTCGCCGCTGAACAACACGACCAGATAGTCGCCGGCGCGCAGCCGCGTATCGCCATGCGGCACGATCTGCCGTTCGCCGCGACGCAGGCCAATCACCAGACAGCCGTACGGCCAGCGCACGTCACGCATCAGCTTGCCGTCCGCGGTCGCGCCCATTTCCACAGGCAGTTCCATGATGCCGTTGTCGATGCGATTGGCGATTGCCGTCGCGCCTCCTTGCGCGCGCATGTACCGTTCCAGCAGCTCGCCGTAGATCGGTTTCGTACGCAGCAGGTCGGAGACGAGCAATGCGATGAACGCGACGGCGGCGACCGGCAGCATGTGCGTCAACGTGCCGGACATTTCCACGGCCAGCAGAATCGACGTGATCGGTGTTTTCACGGACGCGGCCAGCGTGCCCGTCATCACGCATACCGAGAAAATCGCCACGGAATCGGACGGCAGGTTGCCGAACTGGCGCAACGTCTCGCCGCAGATACCGCCGGCGAGTGAGCCAACCGCGAGAATCGGCATGAAAATGCCGCCGGGAGCGCCTGAACCGAAGCTGGTGGAGGTGAACAGCACTTTCGCCACGAACAGCACGCACAGCATGCCCAAGCCGACGCGCGCATGCTCGGCCATGGCGATCAGGTTCGAGCCGCCGCCGAGCACGTCAGGCAGCCAAATGCCGATTGGCAGCGCGAGTGCGATCGCGATCAAAGGGCGGCTCCATGCGGGAAGCTTGCCGTACAGCGTTTGGAAGCCGAGCAGCGAACGGTTCATCAGCGAACCAACCAAACCGGCCACCAATCCCAGCGGAATCAGCCACCCGTATTCGCCGAGCGGCAGTTGGCCAATGGTGCCGAAGTCAAGCACCGGACGCAGGCCGAAACAGTATTTCGATACGAAATCGGCGGTCAGGGACGCGGCGGTGGCGCCCATCAGAATCGCGGGCGAAAAACTGCGATGCACCCCTTCCAAAGCGAACATCATGCCGGACAGCGGTGCGCTGAACGCGGCGGACAGGCCGGCCGCGGCACCGGCGGTGACCAGATAATGCTCCTGCACGTCCTCACGTTTCTTGCCGCGCAGCCGGTGCGATAAGAACTGCGCGCCCGATGCGCCGATTTGGATGGACGGTCCTTCGCGGCCGAGCGAGAGGCCGAAGAGCGATCCGAGCAGGCCTCCGATGAAGCGAACCGGCAGAATCGTCTGCCATCGCATTTTCAGGCCGCAGATCACCACGCCGTTGGTTTGCGGAATGCCGCTGCCGCCGGCCATCGGCTCTTTTTTGACCATCCATGCGATGGCGAGCGCGGCTGCGATTGCGGCGACCGCCCACGGTGCGACCAGCCACGGGGTTTCGCGGATGCGCGCGTAGATCCAGCGCGCGGTGTCGGTGCCGTATTCGATGCCGAGACGGTAGAGGACGACGAGGAAGCCGGAAATCAGGCCGACGAGAATGCCGGCAGCGGCCATCTTCCATTTCAGGTGGTCGAATCGCGGGACCAGTTTGCTGAACCTGTCAAACCTGTCGAACCTGTCGTTAGGCGGCATTGCAGTCATCGCACTCCCCTTTTCCGTTCCTCCGCCGCGCACCCCGTCGGTGTGTATGCGGTGTGCGTCATACGCGCACACCATCGCACACACCATACGCAAAGTGCCGGCAGGCACAGGCCCACCGGCACTTGTCATTGACGTTCGTTACCGACGTTCATATCGACGAATCAGCCGAATCAGCTTCAGTCGATCAGCGAGTTGATCTGGATGATGTGGTCGCGCTGCGGGCCGGTGCCGATCACGGAAATGCGACAGCCGGACAGTTCCTCAAGACGCTTGACGTAATCCTGGCAGGTCTTCGGCAGATCGTTGAAGTCATGGACCTGGGAAATGTCCTCGTCCCAACCCGGCATGGACTCATAAATCGGCTTCGCGGCGGCGAACTCGGCCTGGTCGGTCGGCATATCGTCGCGACGCTCGCCGTTGACGTCGTACGCCACGCACAGCGGGATTTCCTTGAGGCCGGTGAGCACGTCGAGCTTGGTGAGCACGATGTCGGTCAGGCCGTTGACCTGGGCCGCGTAACGGTTGACGACCGCATCGAACCAACCGCAGCGACGCGGGCGACCGGTGGTCACGCCGTACTCGTGGCCTTGGGCGCGCAGCCATTCGCCGTCCTCGCCAAACAGTTCGGTCGGGAACGGGCCTTCGCCCACGCGGGTCACATACGCCTTGGAGACGCCGATCACGCGGGTGATCTTGGTCGGGCCAACGCCGGTGCCGGTGCAGGCGCCGCCGGCGGTCGGGTTGGAGGAAGTCACGAACGGGTAGGTGCCGTGGTCCACGTCGAGCATGGTGGCCTGGCCGCCTTCGAACAGCACGGTCTTGCCCTCGTCGAGCGCCTTGTTGAGCACCAGGGAGGTGTTGGCCACGTACGGCTTCAGGCGTTCGCCGAGCTTGAGCAGCTCGTCGGTGGTCTCGTCCACGTCGATCGGGCGACGGTTGTACAGCTTGACGAGCATCTGGTTCTTCTGATGCAGGCTCGCCTCGACCTTGTCATGCAGGTGTTCCGCGTTGAACAGGTCGTGCACGCGGATGCCCACGCGGTTGATCTTGTCGGCGTATGCCGGGCCGATGCCACGGCCGGTGGTGCCGATCTTGTGCTTGCCGAGGAAGCGTTCGGTCACCTTGTCGAG
>OLJB01001245.1_pt1 | contig 12793 bp, 8 predicted proteins | sample 1601391 | NCBI WGS metagenome assembly OLJB01 (sample SAMN01915215, study PRJEB22387) | human gut metagenome | isolation source: stool | host: Homo sapiens | place: USA | reverse complement strand
AAAACGCAAGCATGGAAAAAGCAAAGGCTTTCACCGCGAAACTGAAAGAGCAGGGAGCGAAAGAATGGGCGAAAGAAGCCAAGAAAAAAAGAAATAAATAGAAATAAACAAGAAAAAATGTGTCGGAAGTCACTCTGTTATAAAAGGTAGCCCAATTCTTCCGGCACATTTTTTATGCCATTCTGAACGACAATCGTTTCCAGCTTTTATTAAGAATCAAAAAAAGGACGTAACCGGCATTCTTCGAATTTCTAGCCAAAGTACTTTGGCTTTAAGGAGAGTATCATCATAGGACGATTCAGCCAACCTGGGAAACCAGCTGACAGACCATCTGGCGGACGGATATAATGTGAAACTGGAGGAAATAGAAACCTTATCGGCAACATTAATCAGCCGGAAGATTACGGACAAAAAAACACAATCCGCTTCGGTACATTTTTGACAGCGACAGTCTGCTTTTTTAAATGAAAAAGCAGGATAACACGGATATAGTTTGTTGACTATCCGTACCATCCTGCCATCCGTTTTTACCCTACCTGCGTTAAAAGAACAGACTGTCAGCTTTACAGATTATTCTTGTAAATATTCGCCATCACCTTCTGGTATTGATTCTCAATCTGCATATACGCCTGAAGATTCTTATAAATACTTTCCGTTTCCACAAAATATTCAATCAATGAAATTTGTCCTTCGGTCAATGCCTGTTTCAATAAATCCAGCGAACGGTACATCAAAGGAACATCATACGCATTCATGGCATCCTTCAACTGCTGCATCTCATTGAAAAGAGACATCAGGGAAGCCTCGACCCGGTCTTTAGCACTTTCTTGCATAAGCTGAGCGCTGATAGCCTGTGCCTTGGCTATCTTTACCTTTTTACGATTCTGAAACAAAGGCAAGGAGCCCCCTACCACAAAACCATTCATCGAAACCGCATCATCCGTGTTACGGCGAAAACCGGCTTCCAGTTTCGGCAACCATCCTTGACGGTCTACCGAAACCTGCTTCTCGGCGGCACGGGCAGTGGCGACGGCGGCCTGCAAGTCAAGGTCTGACGCCATCACTTCATCCCTCATAACATTGTAATCATTGATTTCCTGTATGGCAGGATACGTGGTTTCAGCAAACTCCAAAGGCATGTTACCGTTCATGGCAAGCAGAGACTGCAAGGCAGTGCGGTGAGCTGCGCTGTTTTGGGCAACTTCCGTCTGCACATTCATACGTTCCATTTTGATTTTATTGACTTCCAATATGTTCGCATCACCGGTAGTCAGACGCTTTTCATAAAGTGCCTGTAATTCATCTGCATTTTTCATACGGATATCCATCAATGTCTTTTCCTGATTCAACAGAATAAGGTCCAGACAGAGATTCTTCGCATTCAGCAAAATATCTCGGCGAGCAGCCTGTTGTTGCTTGTCCACCGCTTCGTTCTGCAAAGTAGCCTGCCGATTGCGGACAATATACTGAGTAGGGAAATCAAAACCTTGTGAAGCGACAAGTTCCGTACCGTGCCCCCCTTCGGCACCATTACTGTAAAAAGAACTGTAGCTCACTGTAGGGTCAGGCAAGTTGTTGTTTGTCCGGTTTTCCATCTTGGTTGCATCGGCTGCATGTTTCTGCGCCTTGAGCTCTTTATTATTCTGCTCGATGCTTTTCAAAATGTGCTCAATACTCTGGGCCTGCGCCAGCAAGGGAGAGCAGAAGGCTATTATAAATAAGATTCGTTTCATATATTTCTATTATTTCTTCTTTCGATTCATCAGTTCATAAACAATCGGAATAATGAAAGCGTTCAAGAAAGTCGATGTCAAAAGACCTCCCAGAATAACTTTCGCCATCGGACTTTGTATCTCATTACCCGGCAAATCGCCACGGAATGCCAAAGGTATCAAAGCCAGCGCGGAAGACAATGCAGTCATCAGGATAGGGTTCAAACGGTCTAACGAACCGTGAAGAATGCTTTCTTTCAAATCCATACCTTCTTCGCGCAACGTATTGTAATGACTTATCAACAACATACCATTACGGGTAGCAATACCAAACAACGAGATAAAACCGATAATAGCCGGAATGCTTATCTCACCCGTTGTTATCATCAATGCAAATACCCCACCAATCAACGCCAAAGGCAAATTCAACAAAATGACTCCACTTTGGGCTGCATTCTTAAACTGGGTATAAAGCAACAGGAAGATAACCACGATACTCATAAACGAAGTGAGCATCAGCGTACGGCTGGCCGCCTGCTCGCTTTCAAACTGACCGCCATATTCCACATGATATCCTTCGGGAAGCTTGATTTGCGCATCAATCCGTTCCTGTATATCATTCACCACGCTGCGCAAATCACGGCCGCTGGTATTGGCTGAAATCACAATCTTACGCTTCACGTTCTCACGGCTGATGGTATTCGGTCCCATGGCAGAAATCACATCGGCTACATAGTTGACAGGGATTTTCTGACCGTCACCGGTATCAATCATCAGGTTACGCACTTTCTCCATCTCATCACGCACCTCGTCCTTGGTACGGACAATAAGATTAAACGCTTTGCCTTCTTCATATACCTGCGAAACAACTTCACCCGCCATGTTTACAGATACAAATTCGGCAAAGTCCGGCAAGGAAATACCGAATTTGGCAAGCATCTCGCGTTTGGGAACAATCTTGAGCTGCGGACGTTCGATTTGTTGTTCCACATTCAAGTCGGCAATACCCTCCACACTGCTGATGGCATCCTTTATCTGATTACCGATGGCAAACATCTTGTTCAAATCATTACCAAACAGTTTGATGGCAATGTTGGCCTTGGTACCCGAAAGCATGGCATCGATACGATGGCTGATAGGCTGGCCTATTTCGATATTCGCACCGGTAATGGTAGATAACTTGGCACGCACATCGGCTACCAGTTCCTGACGGGAACGGTCTTTCAATTCAAACGGAGCCTCAATTTCACTCACGTTAACCCCTAGTGCATGTTCATCCAGTTCGGCACGTCCCGTTTTACGGGCTACAGTCTGTATTTCGGGAATAGACATCAGCAACTCTTCCGCACGGTGTCCCATTTTGTCCGATTCTGCCAAAGAAATTCCCGGCAATGAACTGATATTAATGGTGAACGAACCTTCATTGAAAGATGGCAGGAAACTGCGTCCTAATGTAAAAAACATAACCAATGCCACCGCAAACAGTCCACCCGTAAAACCCAATACTGCGGATTTATGATTCAAGGACCATAACAAGGTATTGCGGTAATGCTTTTTCATCCATACGGCTACAAATGCCTCTTTGGGTAATCCTTTACTTTTATTATTACCTAACAGATAGCTGCACAGTACCGGAGTCAGTGTCAAAGCCACTACCGTAGAAGCAAACAACGCCACAATAAAGGCAATGCCCAACGGAACCAGCATACGCCCTTCCATTCCTGTCAGGAAAAACAAAGGAACAAAGCTGACTACAATAATCAAGGTAGAGTTCAAGATAGGCATACGCACTTCTTTCGAAGCATTGAACACGACTTCAATCACGCTTTTACGTTCCCCTTCGGGCAACAAGCGGTTCTCGCGCAGATGTTTCCATACATTTTCCACATCCACAATAGCATCATCCACCAACGAACCAATGGCAATAGCCATACCACCCAAACTCATGGTATTGATGGTGAGTCCCATATAGTGAAGAGTCAATATAGAAACAATCAATGACAACGGAAGGGTTACCAATGAAATAACCGTGGTACGTACATTGGCAAGGAACAGGAAGAGAACAATCACCACAAAAATAGCACCTTCATACAACGAATCCTTCACATTGCCGATAGAACTTTCAATAAAACGGCTCTGACGGAAAATATCTGTAGAAACGTGCACATCAGCCGGAAGATTCTTCTGCAAATCCTTCAATGCGGCTTCTAATTGCTCTGTCAGTTCAATAGTCCCAGTCTTGGGTTGTTTGGTAACGGTCAGCAGTACGGCAGGTTTTCCTCTCTCCGAAGCAGTACCTAGTTTTGGTTCCTGCGAACCGATCTTCACATCGGCAATATCCTCCAATGTAACGGGCACCCCTTCCACCGTCTTAATGACGGAACGTGACAACTGAGCCACATCATGGCTGGAAAGCACCCCACGAACAATATATTCGTTTCCATATTCATAAATCACTCCGCCATTGGCATTCTGATTCATGTTACGGGTAACGTTCATCACCTCTGCCAACGTAACATTGTAATGTTTCATGCGGGCAGGGTCAAGCAACACCTGATATTCCTTGATATCACCTCCTAGCACGGCAACCTGTGCCACACCTCCCGTAGAAAGCAGGCGCGGACGGATAGTCCAGTCTGCCAGTGTACGGAGATCGAGCATGGAAGTAGTATCCGAAGTCAGACCGATAATCAGCAACTCACCTAAAATAGAAGACTGAGGTCCCATGGTAGGTTTACCTACATTCTCGGGCAGCTCCTCGCTGACCAAGGACAATTTCTCACTGACAATCTGACGGGCCAGATAGATATCGGTATCCCATTCAAATTCCACCCACACAACGGAAAAGCCATTGGTGGAAGATGAACGCACCCGGCGCACATTGGTCGCACCATTCACAGCAGTTTCTACAGGGAAGGTTACCAATTGTTCCACCTCTTCGGCAGCCATACCATTCGCTTCAGTCATAATCACTACAGTCGGCGCATTCAAATCGGGGAACACATCGACTTCCGTATGAAAAGCCGTGTAAGTACCGCCAATAAGCAGCAAAACCGACGCCACCAGAACCAATATACGGTTTTGAAGGGAAAAATGTATAATTTTATTTAGCATAGGGCGGCTTGATTAATGTTCATGACTATGAGCCGGAATCGCATTGCTGGCCGATGCTAATTTCACCTGATAGGCTCCTTTTGTTACCACACGGTCACCGGCTTTTAACCCCGTAAGAATCTGAACTTCCTTTCCGTCACTAGCCCCCAAAGTCACTTCCTGTTTCTTATACCCTTCTTCATCCAATTGCAGATAAATAAAATACAAGCCCTGTTCTTCGGTCAATGCTGTAACAGGTAAGGCCAGCACATCGGGCATTTCCGACGAGAGCAGATACACCTCCACATACGAACCGGGAATCACATCTCCCCGATTATCAAATTCGAAAGTTACAGGCACATAAAAAGAAGTACCACCGGATGCTTTACCATAAGAAAGCAGATGCCCTTTCAACTCACCCAACTCATATACCTTATTATCGTATGGAGTCTTGAAGTTTGCCGACTGGATGCTATGCAGATAACCATAATATTTCTCGGAAACATCTGCACGAAGGAACAGACGACGGTTCTGAGTGATACTCACCAAAGGCTGGCCTACCGACACATAATCACCTTCCTTCACCAGACAATTCTTGATATAGCCACCTAAAGGAGCTGTAACGGACACACCTGTCTTGGTCTGGTTCTTTGAAATAGCCTCGTATGCCAATAATGCATTTTCATAACTCTCCTTAATGGCATTGAAATCTTTCTGTGATATTATCTGACTTTTTACCAACTTGGCGGCACGTTCATATTCTTTTTTGGCGGTTTCATATGCGATACGGGTACGTTTTACAGGGTCTCCGTCCGGCATATTCTCAGCAGAGATATTCAGAATGGGAGCCCCCTTGCTCACACTCATACCGTCCGTTACCGGATGGCGGAAAGAAACCACACCGGCTACATTGGCAACTACTACGCTTTCATCACCTTGTGCCGCCTGTACCTGTCCGCTGGTCGTTATTACCTGACGGAATGATTTAGGCTGGATTATTTCCGATTCTACTCCAGCTGCTTTCGCTTTTTCCGGAGCCAGGATTATCTCATCGGAATGTCCGGCTGCCATCTCTGCCTCGTGGTTATGTCCTTCGTGGTTTTCACTCGCATGATCGTGTTCCTCATGCTCGTGATCATGGCCTTCATAATCATGATTATGTGCTTTTTCCGTTTCATGACTATGCCCCTCATGGTCATGTTCCGATTTACTGTTGCAAGAGCTTAAAAGAAATAATCCCAAGACTCCCATAAAGATAAGTTTCTTCATGATGATATAATTTGTTCTTACTTTTTTATTAAATACAAAATTAGCGTAAAGAAAATGCAACAAAGTTGCGGATAAAAAGATAAACTTTCTATCTGTTAAGCAAGAACATCGCAAGGAGGAGCACGCAACCCCTTTACGTGGGGAAGACACGTAGAATGCAGTTTTTCTAAATAGTAATTATAAGGTAATGTGTTGTGTTCTGTCAACTGCAATGAAAGCGCCAATACATCCGTTACCGTATATAGCAACAAACAAAACGAATAATCAGGAGAAACACTGTCCTGAGCCCGATCCGGAGTTACACTTTTAAACTTGGTCACACATCCGGCATTACATGTATGATTCTCATCAGAACTATTATTATGCTGCTGATGCTGCACGGAACATTGACAGCCGCACAAAGTCATATCATGCTGCAAACAAAGAATTTCCCGGTGATGATGATGAGGCAGAACAGATGCAGTCAACATGATTATGCTGACCAACATTAATACCCATGCTATATATCGTCTCCGTTTCATCGGGCACAAAAATAGGTGTTTATCATGTAAATTCCAAAAAGAAAGCATGGTAAATGCCAAATTATCAGCAATTACCATGCTTTTTATTATCTTTTATGTATAAAGCTTACCAAATAGAGACACGTTTTTCAGGAGCCAAATACATAGGATCCCCCTCTTTAATGCCAAAAGCATCATACCATGCACCTATTTGAGGGAGTGCTCCGTTCACACGCCATCTGCCCAATGAATGTGGATCAGACTTGGTTTGCAAACGAATCTGCTCGTCGCGGATATTGCCAGCCCACACTCCGGCGTATGACAAGAAGAAGCGCTGTTCCGGAGTAAATCCGTCTTCTACTGGTAGCGGAGCATCTTTTGTCGCATTCTTGAACGCTTGGAAAGAAACCTGCAAACCACCATGGTCGGCTATATTCTCACCTAAAGTCAAAGAACCGTTGGCATTGAGTCCCGGCAAAACCTGAATGCTATCAAAGAAATTCACCATTACCTGAGCACGTTCTTCAAAACGTTTGGCATCTTCGGCTGTCCACCAATCTTTCAAATTACCATCCTTATCAAACTGACGTCCCTGATCATCGAATCCATGAGTCATTTCATGACCGATAACCACGCCAATAGCTCCATAATTAAATGCATCATCAGCATTCATGTCAAAAAACGGATATTGAAGAATACCTGCCGGAAAACAAATCTCATTCGTGGTCGGATTATAATATGCATTGACAGTCTGCGGAGTCATTCCCCATTCATCTCTGTCAACCGGCTTGCCTGCCTTGGACAACATATAATCCAGTTCGAATTCTGTAGCACGCTTCACATTGGCCCAATAAGAATCTTTTTCAATATTCAAACCGGTATAATCCCTCCACTTATCAGGATAGCCTACCTTTACATAAAAAGAATTCAACTTCTCAATAGCTTTAATCTTTGTGCTGTCACCCATCCATTCCAAATTCCGGATACGTTCTCCCAATGCGGTCTGCAGATTCTTTACCAACTGCACCATACGTTCTTTTGCGGCTGCCGGAAAATATTTCTCCACATACATCTGACCTACCGCTTCACCCAGTACCCCATTCACAGTACTTACGGCACGCTTCCAACGAGGTTGGTTAGCCTGTTTACCGGATAGTGTTTTTCCATAAAAATCAAAGTTTTGTGCTACCAAATCATCACTCAAGTAACCGGCAGCCCTGTCTATCAGATTCCATTGCATATAAGCGATCTGATTTTCAACCGGCAAGCTATTGATAATTTTCTCAACCTCTTTAATCGGCTCCACTTGAGAAACACTCAGTTCAGTCACCCCTTTCACGCCTATACCATTCAAGAAAGCATCCCAGTCAATGCCCGGAATCTCTTTCTTTAATTCATCCAAAGACATTTTATGATAATTGGCCGCAGGGTTACGCTGTTCCACCGCACTGAAAGAAGCTTTTGCAATACGGGTTTCGATATCCATTACAGCCTCCATTTTCTTTTTAGCGGCAGCCTCATCAAAACCAGCCAATTGGAACATCTTTACAATATGTTCTTTATACTTATTACGGATATTGGTAGTCACATCATCATTGTCCAAATAATATTCTCTTTCACCCAGACTGATACCCCCTTGATACAATTGAAACAAATTGCTCTTGCTGTCCATGATATCGGCACCCACATAGAAACTGAAATAAGGGAATACACCGCTATGAGCCAGTTCCGCCATCAAAGGAACTATTTCCGATTTATCCTTCACTGAAGCAATCTTTTCCAAATCAGCTTGAATAGGAGTTACTCCATCCGCATTCAGTTTCACACTATCCATAGCCAAATTATAGATATCCCCTATTTTCTGACCTATTGTACCTTGCGCATTCTGCCCGGCAGCAATTTCCACAATCAATCCTTTCAGTTGTTCCCGATTATTTTCAGCAAGCATATCGAATGAGCCAAAACGGGAATATTCATTGGTCAGAGGGTGTTTCTTCATCCATCCGCCACAAGCATACTGATAAAAATCAGCTCCTTGAACAGCCGTAGTGTCCAAATTTGTCAAGTCTATACCCGAAGTCATGACGGCTTCCTTTTTACTGTCGCATCCGGCAGCTACTGCCAGAGCCAATACAGCCATTGGTAAATAATGTTTTGCTTTCATTTGTTCTATATATATGATACATATTAACTTCCCTGCATCTCTTCTAATTCCATAGAAACGGCCTCCCATTCTTCTACCGTCTGACCCAAGTCCTTTTTCAGTTTCTGATGCTTTTCATACAAAGCCATATCCGATGCACCTTCGGGAGTAGCCATATCGGCTTCCACCCCGCTAATCTCAGTTTCCAGCTTTTCTATTTTTTGTTCACAATCCGCAATTCGTTTCTCCAATTTACGAATTTTCTTATTCAATTCCTTTTGCGCCTCATAAGATAATTTGTTCTCACTGACCGTTTCGGGTTCTTCCTTTTTAGTGGCAGACACAGTAGGAGAAGCCGAAAGCTGCAACTCATTCAGACTCTCTATTTTCTTTTTCTGTAAAAAATCATAAATGCCGCCAATGTGTTCTTTTACTACTCCACCTCCAAATTCATAAACTTTGGTCACCAGTCCATCCAAGAACTCACGGTCATGAGAAACAACAATCACCGTTCCATCAAATTCCTTGATAGCTTCTTTCAATACATCCTTTGAGCGCATATCCAGATGGTTGGTAGGTTCGTCCAAAATAAGGAAATTCACCGGTTCTAACAAAAGTTTTATCATGGCAAGACGACTCCGCTCCCCACCCGACAGTACCTTTACTTTTTTATCAGAAGCCTCACCTCCAAACATGAATGCTCCCAGAATATCACGAATTTTTAAACGAATATCCCCTTTTGCCACATAATCAATCGTATCAAAAACACTCAGATTTTCATCCAGCATCTGAGCCTGATTCTGAGCAAAATAACCAATCTGTACGTTGTGTCCGATGGTCAGTTTACCTTCGTATGGGATTTCGTCCATTATACATTTCACCAAAGTGGACTTACCTTCCCCGTTCTTTCCGACAAAAGCCACCTTCTCACCTCTATTAATAGTCAAAGTCACATCGTGGAAAACAAGATGACTGCCGTATACTTTCTTCACCCCGTCACAAATGACCGGATAATTGCCGGAACGCATGGCAGGCGGAAACTTCAACCGCAAGGCTGAATTATCTTCATCATCAATTTCAATAGGAACTATTTTTTCCAATTGCTTGATGCGGCTCTGCACCTGGACAGCCTTGGTAGCCTTATAACGGAAACGCTCTATGAAATCTTCCGTATCCTGAATTTGCTTCTGCTGGTTCTCGTATGCACGCAATTGCTGCTCACGACGCTCTTTGCGCAATACCACAAACTCATCGTAAGCCACTTTATAATCATAGATATGCCCGCAAGATATTTCAATCGTACGATTGGTCACATTATTAATAAATGCACGGTCGTGGCTCACCAATACAACGGCTCCCGCACTTGTCTTCAAAAAGTTTTCCAACCATTGAATGCTTTCTATATCCAGATGATTGGTAGGCTCGTCCAACAGCAACACATCGGGCCGTCGCAACAGCAACTTGGCCAACTCTATACGCATACGCCATCCACCACTGAACTCAGATGTAGGACGGTTAAAATCCTCCCGGCTAAATCCCAACCCCATCAATGTACGTTCTATCTCAGCTGTATAATTGGTACCTCCCATCATCAAAAAGCGTTCATTGTCATGGGTGAATTTCTCAATCAGTTTATGATAGTTTTCTGAATCATAATCTGTTCTATCCGCCAACTCCTGATTCATTCTCTCAATACTAGCCTGCAAGTCAAAGATATGTTCAAAAGCCATCTCCGCCTCTTCCATCACAGTATGTTTATCACTCAGAATCATGACTTGAGGCAGATAGCCTATCGTCACATCACGCGGAACAGAAACACTACCTGAAGTAGGCGCCTGTATTCCTGCCAATATCTTAAGCATAGTAGACTTACCGGCCCCATTCTTCCCGACCAGCGCAATACGATCTCTCTTATTGATAACGTATGACACATCCTCAAACAGAGGCGTTACTCCAAACTCTACTTTCAAATTATCTACTGAAACCATTCGTTTTTATCCTTTTGCAAAAGTGGCAACAAATATACGGTTTTATATGTAAAAAAGACAAAATACAAGTAAATAAAAAAATCCTCATCCTTAACAAATAGGACAAAAGTATTAAAACGTGTTAGAAAACATATTTTTTTAGTTGTTTTATTTGCAAAATCCACTAAAACACGTACCTTTGCAACGTGTTTTTCATAGTATTAGATTTAAGGTTAACAAAGGTTGGAGCAAGGCGTTGCTCCTTTTTTTATGTCTACATTTTCCTCATACTTAAATATTGACTTAGCTCAACCAAGCAAAATTTATCTGTAATACAAAAAATGACTGCTTCATTCTCATGAAGCAGCCACCAACAAAATACACGACGTAACACAACTATGTTTTACACATATCAGTTATTTAATATCGATTCCACAAGGATTGAGTCCCGGACCACCACCACCTGTATATCCCCTACTTTCTCCTGTGTCCCATGGAGAAATCCAAAAAGCATATAAATCTCCACAAGTAACATAAAACTTCACTTTAACTATCTTGCCTGAAAGAGCAGCAAGTTTTTTACCTGATTTCCAAGTTACCAATTGTTTAGTACTGTTCAAATCATTCATTTCCTTACAATCCTCTCTGGAAAATCCCGTAATCACATTACCATTTTCATCCATTATCTCCACCTGCAAATCCTTTGCTTGTGCATTCACAAAAAAATGATTACCATCAAACTTTATTTTCTCGGTAACAAGTACCCCTTCTGTGTCTGTATGCATGGAAACGAACCCATCACGACGTAAAGTTGCCAACCCAGTAGAAGTAAATCCATCCCACATCACTTTATTCTTCATTCTTCCACTAGAATACAAATACAAAGAATCACCAACAATGAGAGGTACGCCAATAACAGACTGCATATTTCCCCAATTCCATGCCCCTTCCGTTTCATTTACTCCCATAACAGGTTCATAACTGGGACGATAAAAATGAAAACCATCCCGACTATATCCCATCCCTATTTCATTTCTTTTCTGAATACCTAACTTACCACAGAGATCATTCTCTGGTCCTTTCCACATAGCATAGAACCCTAGCATAACACTTTCATAAGGCATAGCATCAAAATTATAAATGGCTGGACGCACATCAGGAAATTCAGGATGTGGCAGTTCCTTATCGGAAGGAGTAAACCACAAAACTATATTTTTATCCTTTATTCCTTTAGCCAATGAATGCGCCACGCTAACTGCCATCTCTGGATCTTCATTTTCCAAATAGCCTCTAGAGCGTCCGTCTGCTTTACTCCCCTGCCGTAGACTAATAGCCCATTTTTGAGTAAACGGATTATAGAAAGCAGTGGTACGATCCCCCACCGGTCCTGATTGCGCAACTCCTTCCGACCAATGAATACCATCTTTTGAATATTTTAAAATTATTTTCCATCCTCCACTATGTTTTTCCACATTGAAGAGTTTGAAACGTTTTTCTGGTTCTGGACACATTTTATCGAGCCAAACTGTAGCTGCATCCCGATCACAAGTATCTACAATATTCGTACCCGGCACTATATCCATATTCACTTTTTCCCAATGCTTCCCATCTTTTGACTCCGCATAACAAGTATAAAAGCTTTGACGATGTTTGTGCATAGATCCGGCACCAGCCAAATACCACATTTTAAATTTTTGTTCGCTTTCATCATACCATATTCCATCACTGAAAGGAGCAGCATAAGGAGCACGTTCAAAAGTGTATTCCCACTCCTTATCCGGAGCAAGTACCGGATTATTCTCATAGAACATAGCCTTATGGGAAACACGCTCCATATCTGTTTCTGCAATTAAAAAATCATCAACGAATAATTGGCGTCCTAGATTTACAGAAATAACAGTCGGTTTGTTTGAAATATAAGGTAAAGACATTTCGCGACGTACTCCATCATCAATCATACTAGGAGGCCATTGCTCGGGCAGCACAATGCCATTATGCAATGTTCTACCATTCTCTTTCACCGTTTTATCATTGGAAGATGACACACAGCCGACAAAGCAAGCTGCACATATAATATAATAAAATACTTTCATAATTATTCTATTTTTA
>OLJB01001240.1_pt1 | contig 12836 bp, 9 predicted proteins | sample 1601391 | NCBI WGS metagenome assembly OLJB01 (sample SAMN01915215, study PRJEB22387) | human gut metagenome | isolation source: stool | host: Homo sapiens | place: USA | reverse complement strand
TGTATTTAAGATGCTCGTCCGCATCTTAAATACGCTCCGAAGCCGCATCTGGGATATGGTATTTTTCCTTTTTTCTGACTATTCTAAATCTACAGTTGGTAAGAATGGGGATTCTCCAGAGGGGAGTATGTTTCTGCCGAATTGTACCAGATTTTCTAAAGGAAAAAGAATTGTTATAAGTTTGATTTTGTTCCGTTGCGCTAAACGCTTCATTTTGCCTAATAAAACAACCTTGCTCAAAAACGATTTCGCAAGGTTATAGTCAAAATTCCGCAGCGCAAAGTCACAAAATGCAATACTTATAAAAATTCTTTTTCTTTATTATAAATTCTGTACAATTCAGCATAAAATTTTGTTTCAGCGGCGTATGTTTCCTTTAGCAATTAAAGAGGTATATTATGATTTTTGATACACATTCTCATTATAATGACAAGCAATATACACAGGACAGGGAAGCTGTCCTTGCATCTTTAAAAGATGCAGGTGTAACGCAGGTAGTAAATGTAAGTGCGAGCTGGAAAGATTTGCTGGATACGTTAGAGCTTATTCAGAAGGTTCCGTTTATGTATGGGGCAGTCGGAATTCATCCGGATCATGTTGGCGAGTTGAATGAAGAGCGGTTGAGACAGCTTCGGGAATATTGCCACAGAGACAAGGTTGTTGCAGTTGGAGAAATCGGACTGGATTATCACTGGAACGTAGAACCAAAGGAAGTACAGCAGGAATGGTTTATCAGACAGCTTCATCTTGCAACAGAAGAAAAACTGCCGGTAATTATACACAGCAGAGAAGCTTCACAGGACACATTTGACATTATGAAAAAGGAACATGCAGGAACAACAGGCGGTGTGATCCACTGTTTTTCCGGTTCTGCTGAGATGGCAAAAGAATATGTGAAAATGGGATATTATATCGGCGTAGGTGGTGTTGTTACTTTTAAAAATTCTCGTGTATTAAAGGAAGTGGTAAAGGCTATTCCTTTAGAGCATATTGTGGTAGAAACGGATTGTCCTTATCTTGCGCCAACACCGCATAGGGGAAAGAGAAACAGTTCTGCATATCTGCCGTTAGTTATAGAAGAAATCGCGAAATTGAAAGGAATTACGGCAGAAGAAGTAGAAGATGCAACTTATGAAAATGCCCAGAGATTATATGGCTTAATTCGTTAGACAAGCAGAGTTCTGTTTTTTGGCTGCTTTGAGATGAATGAAACCAATGGGAGTCTTATCGACTGAGATAAACTATGTATTAGAACTTCAACATTATATAGTGATTTTTTCTTTAGCCAAAGACAGAAATTGAGAAAGGGGCAATATGTAAAAAATGCGCCTTAGAGCAAGTTCAAGCTGCGGTTGAGCAGTTTGGACGTAGTGATACGAAGCATTTTTTACATATTGCCCCTTTCTCGATTTCGTCTCTTGAATGAAATAGCTATTTCATGTATCATTATTGTAGAGAAACTAAGTAAAAATTTAAGGGGAAGACTTCGGTATTGATTTCCCAAATATAAGATTGATGTCATAAATTTTATAAATGATTTTTTGTGTTTTGTAGGAATGTTCTATCGCAAGAATAGCTTAATCTTCTGTAACAAAATTTATAATAATATCCTTCAGTGCGAGTATTTGTACGCATTGCCACAGTATAGTGGAGTAGAAATCCTGGGGCGGCAACGAGGAGCAATGAAGGATATTATTATAAATTTTGTTTTCAAAGACTTTATCTTGTGATAGAACATGTTCAAAGACGAAAGTTGAATCTTATGACAGCAAAAGGAGGTTTTATGGCGAATTTAGGAAATCCGCAGGAGACGATTGCTGTTTTACAGCGGTATGGTTTTAATTTTCAGAAAAAATATGGACAGAACTTTTTGATTGATACACATGTACTTGATAAGATTATCGGAGCAGCACAGATTGGTCCGGATGATTTTGTGTTGGAAATCGGTCCGGGAATCGGAACGATGACACAGTATCTGGCAGAAGCGGCAAGGGAGGTTATTGCTGTTGAAATTGATACAAAGCTGATTCCGATTCTTCAGGATACGTTAAAGGAATATGATAATGTAACGGTATTAAATGAAGATATTTTAAAAGTGGATATCCGTAAAATTGCAGAAGAAAAGAACGGTGGTAAGCCAATCAAGGTCGTTGCCAATCTGCCATATTATATTACAACACCAATTATCATGGGATTATTTGAAAGTGAAGTGCCACTCGATTCCATTACAGTTATGGTACAGAAGGAAGTGGCAGACCGCATGCAGGTAGGACCGGGAACAAAAGATTACGGCGCGCTTTCTCTTGCAGTGCAGTATTATGCTGAGCCATATATCGTAGCTAATGTGCCTCCAAATTGCTTTATTCCAAGGCCAGCCGTTGGGTCAGCCGTTATTCGCCTGACACGCTATCAGGAAAAGCCGGTGAAAGTGAATGATGCCTCTTTTATGTTTAAAATTATTCGAGCTTCTTTTAATCAGAGAAGAAAAACATTGCAGAATGGACTGTATAATTCCAGCGAACTGCGTATACCGAAAGAAAAAACGGTAGCGGCGCTTGAGGAGATGGGGCTTACTCCGACAATCCGCGGGGAAAAACTTTCTTTGGAGGAATTTGCACAGCTATCAGATATTCTTGGAAGATAAACACACTGATGTCATAAAAGTAGTTTGCCGGAATACATTAGTGAAAAAGGAGTATCATCATGGCAGATTATCAACGGATACTTTCTTATCTGTATCGTTATGAAAAGTCAGAAAAAAAAGAATGTCTTGGATTTATTAAGGCCGAGCAAAAATCAGCTATTCTTAAGCTGACTATTCAGATAAACGATGAACGATTATTACATGGAATGGAACTAAAACTATGTTTCTATGAAAAGCAGGGAGAACATTGGGGAGTCCGAAAGCTTGATTCGATCATAACAGAAGAAGATAAAGAGGAATTTCATCAAATGTATTCTAAAGAGCAGCTTCCGGAAGGTTTCGATATAAAGAAACAGTCAGGTGTTGTGTTGTATTATCAGGAAGAATACTATTATGGAAGTGTCTGGATTGGTGAGGAAATCCCTGCAGAAGTGTTGAAATCATTGCAGTGGAAGAGAAAGGAAGAACCTGTAGATAATATCGATGATATTAATGACATCAATGCAGGCAATCTGGATGAAAACGTGGATCATACTGCTATGCGTAAGTTGGCTGAAAATACAGATGAGCGTATAGATGATATTGATATTAGTGAGCAGATTAAGAATGCAGATGATACAGATGTTAGTAAGCAGATTGAGAATGCAGATGATACGGATGTTAGTAAGCAGATTGAGAATGCAGATGATACAGATGTTAGCAATCAGGCAGAGAGTACAGATAATATTAAGGAGCAAGAACAGAATATAGCTAATTTTATTGCTGCAGATAACAATGATAAGATAGGCAATACTGGGTTAAATAATATGGAAGTAAATATGGATACAGACATAGAAGAAGCAAACGCTCCTGTGGATGAATTTGAAAAAATGTGGATAAACTCTGTAAAACAAGACCCTCCTGTGGATAATATTTTTAATACTGCCTTTTATGAAGGGTATAAAGTATCAATAGCAAAGCTAAAAAAGCTGGGAGAAGAAGCCAGACAGTTAGCAGATAATCAATTTCTTTTAAAAGGATATGAACGCTATAAGCATTTGTTAATGGGAAAGGTAAGATACGCAGGAGAAAAAAGATATTGTGTTGGAGTTCCTGGTATTTATGAGAATAGGGAAAAATATATGGCGGAACTTTATCAGTTCCCGATATTTTTATCGCTGACAGAGAATAGAATGAAAACAGGCAATTTTGGCTACTGGCTTTATCTTTTAAAGGGCAGGGAGTAAATAATCAGGAAAGGCCGTTATTTTTAGAGGAATGAGCAACTGGCAAACAGGAGAACATTTTATGAGAAAATACACAGAAGATGAAAAGTTTATGAAAGAGGCAATCAAGCAGGCAAAGAAGGCGGAAGCAATCGGAGATGTTCCCATTGGCTGTGTTATTGTCCATGATGGAAAGGTGATTGCCCGGGGATATAATAAACGAAATAAAGATAAGACGGTTCTTGCACATGCAGAGCTTCTTGCTATGAAAAAAGCGTGTAAAAAGCTTGGAGACTGGCGATTGGAAGACTGTACGATGTATATTACTTTAGAACCTTGTCAGATGTGTGCCGGAGCGATCGTGCAGGCACGTGTGACCAGAGTGGTTATTGGAAGCATGAATGCGAAGGCCGGCTGTGGCGGTTCCATTCTTAATCTTCTTGAAATGCAGGAGTTTAATCATCAGGTGCAAGTTGAAAGAGGAGTACTTCAGGAGGAATGTTCGGAAATGCTTTCTGCATTTTTCAGAAAGTTAAGAGAGATTCAGAAAGAAAAAAAGAGAAAAAGAAAGCAGATGCAGGAAGAATAAAGTGAAAATAATTAAAAAAGCGTCACATCCGGAAGTGATTAAAAACTTCGAGTATGTGACGCTTTCTATTATGTGAATATAAAAATCGAATTATTAAAACCGTGCGGTCAGCTTTGTATGCTTACCAACAGACGTTACCTCTACAGTTAGCTCGAACCAGGCACCCTCACGGCACACAGGAGAGACTCCTTAGTGCTGCTCCGTTCCCGACCTGACACGGTTCAGAGGTTCCTGTTGCGCGAGACCCAATTGTCAACACCACTTATAAAGGGCAGCTCCATCAATAAGACATCCGAGGCTGACCATCACTCCTGCTATAGCGGATTTCAGGTACAGGACGCCGCTAACTTCCCAGCTGCACGGTAAATATCAGTATAAAGGATTTTACCAGTTATGTCAATGAATATTTTGTATTTTATTTGTTGAAATGGGCATTATATCGGATGGGATGCGTATCTCATAGCAAGAGTGCTGAAAAATTCTTAAAAATAGCAAAGTAAATAGTTAATTTATGCGTAAGTAAAAATAATTATTCAAAGTAAAATATTGACACGAATCCGAGGCTGTGTTATGCTTTTTTTGTGTTTAAAAGTTGGTATGGAAATTTAGTATAGCTTGTGTCTTAAGCAGAAAGGCAGGGAAACATTGCAAGGGAATGTTATAGATTCATGGGAAGAGAGACTTCGGCTCACATTAGACCATTTTCGTAATGAGAACATGGCAGATTTTCGGAAGAATTCCGAAGCGTACAGGCGTTTAGTAAGAGAGGAAGAAGAGGCGTATGCGAAGCTTGATACGCTGAATCTGACAGAAGAGCAGAGAGAGATTATAGAAGAGGCTTTTGAAGCACAGAGTGCGGCAGAGGCAGAGTATGCGACAGAAAGTTATTTTTGTGGAATAGCAGATTGCATACGATTTTTAAAATATATCGAGGGACCAAGGGGTGAATAGTACGATTTTTCGGTGATTTTCTTATATTTTTCTTGAAAAGACGTATAGGGTTTGCTATAATGTTTTATTGACTATGGGCTGAGGCAGATGCCCTTAAAGGCCTTTATAATTGATGAAGATAGATAGCACACTGGCGCTGAAGACAGATTTCAGTACAGGAAAAGTAGGAGGAAGAAGAATGCATTGGTCTGAGAAGATTGCAAAAGATATTATTAAGAGATCTCCGGACAAGGAAGAGTACGTTTGTGCAGCGGGTATCAGCCCATCCGGATCCATTCACATCGGTAATTTCAGAGATATAGCTACAAGTTATTTTGTATATAAAGCATTGATCAAGCAGGGAAAGAAAGCCCGCCTGTTATTTTCATGGGATGAGTTTGACCGTTTCAGAAAGGTACCTGTTAACGTTAAGGAGATAGCTCCTGAGTTAGAGAACGAGATTGGTAAGCCATATGTAGATGTAAAGGATCCTTACGGATGCTGCTCTTCTTATGCAGAACATTTTGAAAAGGAATTTGAAGCATCTCTTTCCCGTTTTGGAGTAGAGGTTGATTTCCGTAGACAGAGTGAGAATTATCGCAGCGGAAAGTATGCGAAGTATATTATCCAGGCAGTACAGAAGAGAAAAGAGATTTTTGATATTCTTGATAAGTTCCGTCAGCAGGTAGCAACAGAAGAAGAGAGAGAAGCATATTATCCGGTAAGTATTTACTGTCCGGTATGTGGTAAGGATGAAACAACAATCATATCCTCTTCTGAAGACGGAGTGACATGTGAATATACATGTAAGTGTGGACATAAGGGCACATGGGATTTCAGTAAGGACTTTAATTGTAAGCTTGCATGGAAGATTGACTGGCCTATGCGCTGGATGATCGAAGGTGTTGACTTTGAGCCGGGCGGAAAGGATCATGCCAGCCCAGGAGGAAGTTATGATACAAGTAAGATTATCGCGAAGAAGATTTTCGGAGCGCAGGCACCTATGTTTAAGGGATACGAATTCGTAGGTATCAAGGGAACAACCGGTAAGATGTCTGGTTCTACAGGTCTTAATCTTACACCGGATACATTACTTAAGATTTATCAGCCGGAGATGATTTTATGGCTTTATTCTAAGTCAGAGCCGAATAAGGCATTTGACTTCTGCTTCGATGACGAGATTTTACGTCAGTATTTTGAGTTTGATAAGATGCTTAAGGTATATCAGGCAGGTAAGGGCAAGAACTATGATTATATTGAAGGCATCATGCATAACTGTATGATCGAGGGTCGTGAGATTCATCCGGTACCAATGCAGCAGATCGTAAACTTTGGTTCTGTTGTAGATTTCAATGCAGACATGCTTGAGACGGTATTTGAAAAGATTGGTACACCATATAAGAAAGAAGAGTTTGCAGAGCGTCTTGAGCTTGCGAAGTACTGGTTAGAGAAGTGTTCACCAGAGAACATGAATACACTTCTTGGATACAGAAACTGGGATTTCTATAGTACACTGAATGAGGTGGAGAAGAAGGAGATTGAGTTATTACATGACTTTATCGCTAAAGGAGAATATGATTTAGATGCTCTTAACAGCTTTATCTATACGATTCCTAGAGAAGCAGACCCAGATTTCCAGGAAGAGAATAAGAAGGCAGCACAGGCACAGTTCTTTAAGAACGCATATAATCTTATGATTGGTAAAGCAGCGGGACCAAGACTGTATTTATTCCTGTTTGCTGTAGAACCACAGAGATACCTTGGACTTCTTGATTTCTCTACTCCACAGACAGAAGAAGAGAAGGTTCTTGCAGCAGAAGCGAAGGCTGAGGCAGAGAGAAAAGCTGCGGAAGAAGAAGCCAGAAGAAAGGCTGCTGAGGAAGAAGAAGCTCGCAGGAATGCGATTGCACCGATTAAGGAAGAGATTACAATTGATGCGTTTGATAAAGTTGATATGCGAGTATGTAAAGTTATTAACTGTGAAGTTGTAAAGAATGCAAAGAGACTTTTAAAACTTACATTATTTGATGGATTAGATGAAAGAATTATCGTATCTTCTATTCGTGACGATTATACACCAGAAGAGCTGATCGGAAGAAAGATTATCGTAATTGCGAACTTAAAGCCGGTGAAGTTTGCAGGTGTGAAGAGTAACGGTATGCTTATCGCAGCCAGTGGAGATGATTTCGGATGTAAGATTATCTTTGTAGATGATTGTGTGCCAGAGGGAACAGCAATTCATTAAGCTGCTGATACCAGGGTCAAAATATTTTTTGACCCCAACATCATTTGATCATAGAATTTAATATTGAATTTAGTATTATAAGACATAAATTCATCGCCTTTCCAGGATGATTTGTTAACAAAATCGTAACAAATATTGCAAAAGTTACAGAATTATTAAATTTGTGCTTGACTTTTGTTAATAATTATTGTAGAATATGTTACAGAAAGTTAAAAACACCGCACTGGAAAGGATTTATACATGAAGTTAACATATTTTGCAAACTGGAAATCATGCCTCCGCACGTTAGTTTTAACGATGATGGTAATTGTAGCAGTGCTTGCAGTTAAGCCGGCAACTGTACAGGCAAAAGCATCTGATTATACACAGGATACAGAAGGATGGATTGAAGCTTGTCAGAAAGTCGGAAGAGACTTAACAAAATACAATTTTACATACGGAAGTCATAATAAGCCAACTCTTTCAGCCAGTATCAAACATGGAAGAAAGGCAAACTGTGCATCATATGTTTCATGGTGTCTGCAGGAATTCGGAGTGCTGAAGAAGGGACAGACCTTTTACACTCGTGGAGGAAGAATTCATAAGAGATTCAAATCCTGGAGAGGAAAAGTTCAGATTATCAAAGTAAATAAAAAATTAACAGATGTTAATTTGCAGCCAGGTGATATTATTGGATGGAGAGATATCGTTCACACTAATATTTACGTTGGTAAGAATGGTAAGGGACAGAAGCTCTGGTTAGACGGAGGTTCCGCAGGAACTCGCAGAGGAAGAGTAAGACGTTATTATTCTGCAGATAAGATTAAGACTTTTAGTTATTTAAATAAACATAAGGTTTCTTTTATTATCCGTATTAAAGGATTGTAAAGATATTAAAAAGCGTATAAGTTTATGTTGAAGCTTATACGCTTTTTATTTTTTTAGAAAAGAAAAGTGAGTAGAGAAGATACTCTTCTAAAAGACTAGTGAGGAGAGAGGAAAATATGGTCATTCGTTTTATTATGAGTTTTCTTGCTGCGTTAGCATTAAATATACGGTTTGATATTCCACAGGATATGAATCATTTGGCCAGCGAAAGTAAGATGCTTAATATATTTTATAATTTTCAGGGAAGTCTGACCGGTACGATGGCAGCGGCAACGATGGTATTTGTCTTGTTATGTATCATAGACAGATATCTTTATAAAAATAAAGGAAAAGTACATAGGACACCGGTACTATTTCTTATATGTTTTTGTATTGCAGTCGTATGGGTGATGGGAGAAAGTTTTTACAGGGTAAATTCCCTTGCATTATTGCATATGGGAGCAGGACAGATGGTGAAAACTCTTGTCTATGTAACAGGCATCACCTGGTTCCTCTATGAAATGACAGCTTTGCTTGATTTGTTTTTACAGTCTGGCCGGGATTGGCTGCCAAAGAAAAAAGTGTTTTTCTGTGATGCCTACAATAAGCATCCATTTAAAGTTTCTGTTGTAGTATTGTTTGTATGCTGGCTGCCGAATTTATTATTATCTTATCCGGCGACCATGTGCATTGATGTGTGGAATCAGATGCTGCAATCTTTTGGATTTCAGAGATTTACGACACATCATCCGCCAGCACATACTGTTTTAGCAGGCGCTTTTGAGAGAGTAGGATTACTGCTTGGAAGTGCAAATCTGGGCTTATTTTTATATATTTTATTTCAGACAATCTTATTTGCGCTGATTTTAGGATATATGTTTTACACAATGAAGGAGCTTGCCTCACCAACATGGTTAAAAGTTACAGCATTTATTATTGCCGTTTCTTCTCCATATTATACGCAGTATATCGGAATGATCGTAAAGGATACAATATATTCTTATTTTATATTGCTTTTTGTCATTGAGCTGGTGTACATACTTTTATTAAAACAGGAATATTGGAAAAGTAAAAAGCATTGTTTTCTTTTAGCAGCATCAATGATTGGCTCTGTTTTGTTTAGAAATAACGGAAAGTATGTTATCTATCCGATGATCCTATGTATTTTAATTACAGTATTTTTACAGAATAGAAACCAGCGTACAGATCAAGAGGAGAATCAAGATACAAGTCGCATCAGAAAGAAAAGCAGACGGACTCGATATACGAAAACATTTATGACAGCAGTCATAATGTGTCTGATTTCTGTTGCTGTTTCTTCAGGGTTTCAGAACTTTTTGACCAGACATTATAACATTGAACCGGGAGGGATTCAGGAAGCATTATCCTTGCCATTTCAGCAGACCGCCCGTTATGTGAAGGAGCATGAGGAAGAAGTAACGCAGGAAGAGAAGGAAGCGATAAAAGGAGTACTGGCATACAATAAGCTTGGTAAGTATTATAATCCGAAGATTTCCGATCCGGTCAAAGCTACCTATAAGAAAAAGGCAACGACAAAAGATCTGACAGCGTATCTTAAAGTGTGGGTACAGCAGGGGTTGAAGCATCCCGTCACTTATATAGAAGCAACAATGAATCAGAATTATTATCTGGTCTATCCATTGGTAGAGAACAGTACCGTTTATGATACAACAGCGCCGGACAAAGTCTCCGCAAAGAAACTGGCAGAAAAGTTAGGGGTTCATGAAGTTCCGGTGATTCAAAAACTGGATAGATGGAGAACTGGATTTAATAAGGTGTTTTTTACTTTGCCTGTGTTTGGGCTTATAGCAAGTATGGCATTTTTTAATCTGATTTTAATCTATCTTTGCTATCATGGAATACGCAAGAAGATTCCACAAATGTTTTTGCTGGTGATGCCACTTTTGCTTAGTGATGCGATTATCGTACTGGCACCGGTTATTAAAGGACATCCAAGATATGCATTTCCGGTTATCTACTCTATACCGATTGTATTTTGCGCATATTTATATTGGGCAGGAAAAAAGAATCAGAAAAAAAGCTAAAAAACGTAATAATTAGTAAAGACACTTGCTTGACTTTTCTTATACGAAACGATAAAGTAAAAGTATTAGCATATAAACAATTATAAGGAGGATTCTATGAAATTTACTAACGTAAAAAAGACCGTTTTAACGGGTATTGTAATGGGTGCTGCATTATTTACATTTAATTTTACAGCATTACCTGGAAGTGTTAATCTCCCTGCAGTAGTTCAGGCGGCTGAAGCGAATTTTACAGGGGTGGAAGCAGGAAAGCTTTATTTAATTGGACAGCTTTACACAGGTGTTGCATTAAAGGATGGTAAGCTTTATAACTACAAAGAAGGTGTACAGGGAGCTGCCTATACAGGAACATTTACAGGAAAGTATCTGAATGTAAGTACGGGTACACAGGCACAGATTAACGGTGTATATTATCAGAACGGAAGTGTATTTTCTGGTGTTGCAGGCAGAAAGTATTATGTAAAAGGTCTGTTACAGAGCAAATTTACAGGCTGGAAGAAAGTTGGCGGAAAGATTTATTACTTTACAAAAGGTGTTGCTCCTGCAAAAGGATTTAAGATGTTAAAGAGCTATACCGGTGGAAGCACGAAGTATAAATATTACTTTAAAGAAGACGGCTCCCTTTCTACAAACTTATTTAAAGACTGGGGATATAACAAGTGTATCAAGACAAAGATGACGATCGAGATCAATACAAAGACGCATAATGTTACATTCTATCTGTACGATAAGAAGACAAAGAAGTATATCATCCCGGCGAAGACAGTGCTTTGCTCTACATCGGCAAAAGCGAACGGAACACCTAGAGGACATTTCTTCTTAATGAAGACATCCGCAAAGAGATGGGTAAGAGTACCGAATAATAATACACGTTTCTATCAGTGGGCCACACGTATTGCAGGAACTCCTACATTAGTTCACAGTAGTGTATATACAAAGTATGGTAATAACAAGGCATTATCTGCATCTTATTATAATAAGTTAGGAAATAGCAATACCTCTTACTGTGTTCGTATGCAGGCAGTAAATGCCAAGATCGTTTATGATGTTGCTAAGAAGACACCAAAAAAACAGCGTACATGGATTAACATTGTAAAGAAAAATAAAAAGGGACCTTTCGGTATTGTTAAGTTAAAACATACTACAGGTAAGTTAAAGAATTCCAGAAAAACTGACCCTACAGATCCTGTATTATTCCCTGGAAATCCATTCTCCGTTAAGTAATTTTAGCAGGGGAAGTACGGATGAATACACAATTTTCTAAAAAAGATACAAATATCGTGAAGGGCGTTGCAATTATTGCAATGCTCTTCCATCATTGTTATGTAACCAATATTAATTTTAAAGCACATGGGGTATCGTTTGCACCATTTTCAAAAGGAACCGTTGTAACATTGTCTTTATGGGCAAAAGTCTGTGTTGGAATCTTTGTATTTTTAAGTGCATATGGCATTACGATTTCTTTAAAAAAGCTATATGATCAGAATAAATATGAGAGACAGAATATTTCCTGGCTTACAATACGAAGAGTGTGGAAGATTCTGAGTGGTTTCTGGCCGATTTATATTCTTGCGATTGTTGGATGTAAAGTTTGGGCACCGGAAAGCTTTGCTGTATATAAGCAGGGCATGATTCGAATTATTTATATGCTCATTGATTTTTCAGGGCTGGCTCATATTTTTGGAACACCGACCTTGCTTGGAACCTGGTGGTATCTTGGACTTGCATTTATGGAGATTATGCTGCTTCCATTTCTTTACTATATGTATCGTAAATGTGGAGCATTTACTACGATTGCATTGAGCTATCTTTTGCCAATGGCATTATCATTGCCGATGAGCAGCAGTGTTGTACATTATCTTCCAGCTATGACGTTAGGTATCTGGTTTGCACAGGAAGATTTATTTCCTAAGGCTGCAGACTGGAGGATTCCACATACAGGGCTTATGATCACAAGGGTAGCAGAGTTTTGTGTACTTGCTGTGTTCATTCTTGGAACCGTATGGCTTAAGACTTCAAAGTTTGGAAAAGTGCATCCGAATGTTACCGATAGTGTAACACCATTAGCAGTTATTTTATTCACTTATCTTTTCCTTGCAAGTATACCGATTCTTCGGGATATGCTGTGCATACTGGGTAAATATTCAATGAATATCTTTTTATTTCATAACTTTATCCGTTCGAGATGGTTTGAGGACTTCTCATATTCTTTCAGATTCTGGTGGCTGATCGTTATTGTATTAGTAATAGACTGTCTGCTGTTTTCTGTTGTTATTGAATTTTTAAAAGAAGTTCTGCGATATAATCACCT
>OLJB01001231.1_pt1 | contig 12913 bp, 8 predicted proteins | sample 1601391 | NCBI WGS metagenome assembly OLJB01 (sample SAMN01915215, study PRJEB22387) | human gut metagenome | isolation source: stool | host: Homo sapiens | place: USA | reverse complement strand
CTTTCTTTCCCCCTGGCTTTCTTTGAGAGAGACAGGGTAAGATATGCTTTGCCGTGTGTTCCTGCTGCAGGGTAAGACACGGTGTGGTACGGTACGGTACTGTACGGTATGGTACGGTGCCACGTGACGTACACACACCGTACCCGTGACACAAGCGCCCCGCCGCGCCGGGCATTACCGGCCGCAAACCCGATAAATATTCATTTCAAAGGATGACCCCTATGCAATCTACCGAACAAAAGATCGAACGCGCCGCGCTGGCTGGTCTCGCCGCGGCGAGCATGGACGAACGCGAGCGCTCGACGGACATTTCCCTTGCCGAGCTGGCCGCGCTCGTGGAGACAGCCGGCGGCCAGCCCGTCGTGACGCTGCTGCAGAACAAGCCCACGCCCGACCCGCGCACCTTCCTCGGCGAGGGCAAGGTGGCGGAGCTGCGCGAACTCATCGTCGCCAACGACTGCGACCTCGCGGTGTTTGACAATGAGCTCTCCCCGTCGCAGATGCGCGTGCTGGAGGAGGAACTCGGCGTGCGCGTGCTCGACCGCTCGGGCCTGATCCTCGACATTTTCGCCCAGCGCGCCCAGACGCGCGAGGGCCAGCTGCAGGTGGAGCTGGCGCAGTACCAGTACCTTCTGCCGCGCCTGACCGGTATGTGGACGCACCTCGTGCGGCAGACGGCCTCCGGCGGCTCGTCGCCGATCGGCACGCGCGGCCCGGGCGAAACGCAGCTTGAGACCGACCGCCGCCACATCCGCCGCAAGATCCAGAAGCTGCAGGCCGAACTCGAGGACGTGCGCAAGATCCGCCGCACGCAGCGCCGCCGCCGCGAGAAAAACGCCCTGCCGGTCGTGGCCCTCGTCGGCTATACGAACGCCGGAAAATCCACACTGCTCAACTGCCTGACGGGGTCGGACATTCCGGCCAACGACCGCCTGTTCGACACGCTCGACACCACGACCCGCCGCTGGCGCATCGACGCCGCGCAGGAGGTGCTGCTCTCGGACACGGTCGGCTTCATCCGCAAGCTGCCGACGCACCTGGTCGAGGCGTTCAAGGCCACGCTCGAGGAGCTGACGTATGCCGACGTGCTCCTGCACGTGATCGACCTCTCGAACCCCGAGTGGGAGGCGCAGGCGGAGGTCGTCGACCGGCTCATCGACCAGCTCGGCGCGGCGCACACGCCGTGCATCCGCGTGTTCAATAAGTGCGATGCCTATCTCGGCATCCTGCCGCACGGGGAAAACATCGTGTGCATCTCGGCCCGCAGCGGTGAGGGCGCGGCAGAGCTGACCGAGTGCGTGCGCGCCATCCTCGGCCGGGCCGACCACCATGTGACGCTGCTGCTGCCGTATGCGCAGGGCGCGCTGCTCGAAACGCTGCACCGCGACTGTGCCGTGCTGCACACCGACTACCGCGACGACGGCATCGCGCTCGAGGTCATCATCCACCCGGAGCAGTGGACGCGGTTCGAGCCGTTCGTCATCGCGGGCGAGGAGGGGTAATATGGACAGCTACCGCATTCCCACGAAATCCGGCGCGTCGGAGTACGTGGACAAACGCTCGCGCTTTCTGGGCCTCGTGCGGCCGGTCGGCTCCGAGGACGAGGCGCGTACAATCATCGCCGCGTGCAAAAAGCAGTATCACGACGCGCGGCACAACTGCTGGTGCTACCTGCTGCGCGACGGCACCGAACGCTACTCCGACGACGGCGAGCCGCAGTGCACGGCCGGCATCCCGATGCTGGAGGTGTTCCGCCGCGCGGGTGTGACGAACGTTGTCTGCGTCGTCACGCGCTACTTCGGCGGCGTGCTGCTCGGCACGGGCGGCCTGCTGCGGGCGTATACCGCCGCCGCGGCCGATGCCCTCGCCGACGCCGGCATCTCGGAGGTGCGCCGCTGGCTCGCCTGCGAGGTCAGCACGCCCTACGCGCTCTATGAGCCGGTGCGCGCGGCCGTCGCCGCGCTCGGCGGCGTCGTGCAGGAGACGCAGTATGCCGCCGCCGTGACGCTCTGCGCCCTGCTGCCGGAAGAAGCCGGCGAAGCCTTCGCCGCGCAGGTGCGCGACCTGACCGCCGGCCGCTGCGCCGTGCGCCCCGTCGGCGAGACGGAGCGCGCCGTCCCCCTCGCCGGCGCGGGCTTGTGAGCGCGTGTGCACAGTACCTGTGCGCGCCGCACGCCGGAGTATAGGAGTATATAAGTATCGCAAAGCCCTCCCAAATCGGGAGGGCTTTCGTGCCGCTGCGCACCTTTTGCCTTCCCACTTGCGGCGCGAATGATCGACGGTTTTGAAATATTTGAGCCGCGGGGAAGCCCGAGGGGGCAAGGCCCGCCTCGGATGAAATCATGCATCGCGGCAGCCACGCCGCGACGGATGAGGTGCGCGTCGAACGCACACGGAATCCCAGCCAAAATATTGCATAAACATTCTGCTTGACGAATATCTATCCGCATCCATTTTCCGCGGATCTTTACCGCGCTTGCAGGCCAAAAACGATCGTGAAAAAATTGGCACTCGATTTGGAAACTTTTTTTCTGCATTTTTTCAAAAAAAAGAGGGAAATGCACGGCAATGTCGTATCAGAGTATTGCAGCCGGAAATGGCGCAAGGCGCTCCGGCCGCAACCATGGATTTTATGTGGAAACGGAGGGATCCCTGTGCCCTGCCCAAGAGAAAAACGCGAGGCCGCCGAGGCGCTGCTCATCGGCCCGCACGGCCTGCTGAGCACGCAGTCCACCGGCCGCCCGACGCCCGAGCTGCCGTGTGAGATGCGCACGTGCTTCCAGCGCGACGTCGACCGCATCACGCACTCGAAATCGTTCCGCCGCCTGAAACACAAGACGCAGGTGTTCCTGCGCCCGGAGGGCGACCATTACCGCACGCGCCTGACGCACACGCTCGAGGTCGCGCGTCTCGCGCGCACGATCGCCCGCGCGCTCGAGCTCAACGAGGATCTCACCGAGGCCATCAGCCTCGGGCACGACCTCGGCCACACGCCCTTCGGCCACGCCGGAGAGCGCGCGCTCAACGCGATCTACACCGGCGTCGGCTTCCGGCACTATGAGCAGAGCCTGCGTGTCGTCGACCGCATCGAGCGCGACGGCCGCGGCCTGAACCTCTGCAACGAGACGCGCATCGGCATCCTCAACCACACGACCGGGCAGCCGCGCGGCACGCTCGAGGCCGACGTCGTGCGCCTGGCCGACCGCGTGGCCTACATCAATCACGACCTCGACGACGCCATGCGCGGCGGCATCGTGCAGCCGGAGGACGTGCCCGCCATCGTGCGCGAGCGCGTGGGCGAGCGCAACAGCGTGCGCATCAACTCCATCCTCACGGACATCATCGCCCACAGCGGCGACGGCGAGCTGCGCATGTCGCCCGATATGCGCGAGGCCGTGGACGTGTTCACGACCTTCATGTACGAGGGCGTGTACTACAACCCCATCGCCAAGGGCGAGGAGCGTAAGGTGCAGAATATCCTCGGGAGCATCTGGGAATATTATGTCAACCACATTGACGAGCTCCCGGTGGTCTATCAGTCCATCGCGGACGACGAAGGGCCGCAGCGCGCGGTGTGCGACTATGTGTCCGGCATGACCGACAGCTATGCGCTGGAGGTGTATTCGGAACTGTTCATCCCCGCCGCCTGGACCATTAAATAAGGAAGTACATACAACGGAAACCACAGAAAGAAGGTGACGCACGTGGCCTTTCCGGAATCCTTTCTGCAGGAGCTCGCCGAGCGCAACGACATTGTCGATGTTGTGAGCGGCTACGTGCGCCTGACGAAAAAGAGCGGGTCGAACCTCTTCGGGCTCTGCCCGTTTCACAGCGAAAAAACGCCGTCGTTTTCCGTCTCGCCGGATAAGCAGATCTACCACTGCTTCGGCTGCGGAAAGGGCGGCAGCGTCATCAGCTTCATCATGGAGATCGAGAACCTCTCGTTCCCGGAGGCGGTGGCGTTTCTGGCCAACCGCGCGGGCATGCAGCTGCCCGAGCAGTCGAACGACCCCGGCGCGAAAAAGCGCCAGCGCCTGCTCGCGCTCAACCGGGACGCGGCGCGCTTTTTCCACGCGCAGCTCAAGACCCCGGCCGGCCAGCCGGCGCGGGACTATCTCGCCCGCCGGCAGCTCACGGCGCAGACCGTGACGCGCTTCGGCCTGGGCTTCGCGCCCGACACGTGGGACAGCCTCGTGCGCGCGATGAAGGCGCTCGGCTACTCCGAGCAGGAGCTGTTTGACGGCGGGCTCGTGCGCCACGGCCGCTCCGGCGGCGTGTACGACACGTTCCGCAACCGGCTCATGTTCCCGGTCATCGACGTGCGCGGCAACGTCATCGGCTTCTCCGGGCGCATCCTCGGCGACGGAGAACCCAAGTACATGAACAGCCCGGAAACCATCGTTTTCAGCAAGAGCCACAATTTGTTCGCGCTCAATTTGGCTAAAAAGTCGAAATGCGGGTATATCATACTGGCAGAGGGCAACATCGACGTGGCGAGCCTGCATCAGGCGGGGTTTGACAGCGCGGTCGCCTCGCTCGGCACGTCGCTCACGCCGGAGCAGGCGCGGCTCCTGTCGCGCTACACGGGCGAGATCGTCATCGCCTACGACAACGACGGCGCGGGGCAAAAGGCGTCGCAGCGCGCGATCGGCATCCTCGAAAAGCTCGAGGTGCGCGTGCGCGTCCTGCAGATGCAGGGGGCGAAAGACCCCGACGAATATATCAAGACCTTCGGCGCGGACGCATTCCGAAACCTGCTCGAACAGTCGGAAAACCACATCGACTACCGGCTCGGCGCGGTGCAGCGAAAATACGACCTCCAGGTCGACGAGCAGCGCGTGGCCTTCGTCAAGGAGGCGGCGGGCGTGGTGGCCGAGCTGCCCGGCAGCGTCGAGCGCGAGGTGTACGCCATGCGCGTCGCGGAGACGGCGGGCATGCCCGCCGCAGTCGTGACCGACGAGGTGCAGCGCCAGCGCAAGCGGCGGCTCAGCCGCGCGCGCAAGGAGCGCGAGCGCGACCTGCTGCGCCCCGCGACGGCGATGCAGCCGCCCGGGCGGAGCATCCGCTTCGACAATCCCCGCTCGGCGGCCGCCGAACAGGGCATCATTAAATTATTGTATCTCGACCCCGGCCTGTTCCGGGGCCGGGCGAACGTGCCGGACGCGGCGCAGTTTTCCTCGCCGGAGCTGCGGCACATTTACACCGTCCTGCTCGCCCACGGCGGCACGGGCACGGTGCAGATCGCGGCGCTCTCGGGCGAGCTGAGCCCGGACGAGCTGGCCCTGCTGACCGGCATCATCCAGCAGCCGGCGGAACTGGCAAACGGTGCGCGCGCGCTCGACGACTACATAAGCATCCTACAGACCCAGGCCACCGCCGGCGCAGCGTCGTCGGAGGCAGACCTGCTGGCCTTTGCAAAGCAACTCAAAGAACATAAAGGGTATGGTGGTAAAGATGGAACAGAAAGAACTTAACAACCTCTCGGCTGAAGAACTCGACGCCATGGCCGACGCGCTGCTCGCAGCCGACGACGCCAAGCAGGCGGAAACCAAAGCCGCTCCCGCCGCGGACGAGCCCGCGGAGGACAAGCCTGTAGCCGAAAAGCCGGAATCGGAAAAGACCACGGAAGAAAAGCTCAACGAGCTCGTGGAAAAGGGCAAAAAGGCGGGCAAACTCTCGAGCAAGGATCTCATGGTGCTCGAGGATCTGAACCTCTCGAGCGAGGAGACGGAAAAGTTCTATGACCGGCTCGAGAGCCTGAACATCGACGTGCTCAGCGACGACGCGCTGCCCCCGGTGGACGAGGACGCGCTGCCCGAGCTCGAGGAGCTCCAGGAGATCGAGGAAGTCACCGAGGAAGAGATGAACGAGACCGAGGCCATGGCCGACACGTTCTCGACCGACGACCCGGTGCGCATGTACCTCAAGGAGATCGGCAAAGTGCCGCTGCTCACCCCAGAGGAGGAGCAGGAGCTGGCCAAGCGCATGGCCGAGGGCGACGCGGAGGCCAAGCACCGCATGGAGGAGGCAAACCTCCGTCTGGTCGTGTCGATCGCCAAGCGCTATGTCGGCCGCGGCATGCTGTTTCTCGACCTCATCCAGGAGGGCAACCTCGGCCTGATCAAGGCCGTCGAGAAGTTTGACTACACGAAGGGCTACAAGTTCTCCACCTACGCCACGTGGTGGATCCGGCAGGCCATCACCCGCGCCATCGCCGACCAGGCGCGCACCATCCGCATCCCCGTGCACATGGTCGAGACGATCAACAAGGTCATCCGCGTCTCCCGTCAGCTCCTGCAGGAGCTCGGCCACGACCCGAGCGCCGAGGAGATCGCGGCGGAAATGAACATGCCCGTCGACAAGGTGCGCGACATCCTCAAGATCGCGCAGGAGCCGGTCTCGCTCGAGACGCCGATCGGCGAGGAGGAGGACTCCCACCTCGGCGACTTTATCCCCGACGAGGACGCCTCCGAGCCGAGCGAGGCGGCGAGCTTCTCGCTGCTCAAGGAGCAGCTCATGGAGGTGCTCGACACGCTCACCCCGCGCGAGAAGAAGGTGCTCGAGCTGCGCTTCGGCATCGTTGACGGCCGCACCCGCACGCTCGAGGAGGTCGGCAAGGAGTTCAACGTCACGCGCGAGCGCATCCGCCAGATCGAGGCGAAGGCCCTGCGCAAGCTCCGCCACCCCAGCCGCAGCAAGAAGCTGCGCGATTTCCTGAACTGAGTCCGGATAGAACAGCGCCCTCCGGCGGCGGGTCAGCCTGCCGCGCCCGGATTTTTTCTGTGCGTCCAGGCCTTCCTGCAGAGAAAGCGATCCGGCCTGCCCAAAAATCTCAGCGCCGCGACGGAGCGTTGATGCCGTCCCGCGCCCGGTTTTGCCGCTGTAAAACCGCCCATTCCCCCGCCCCGAAACGGCCGGAAAAATAATTATGAACAATCTATCAATAATATAGGAAAAGGCCTTGACTTTCCGACCGGCCGGGTGTAAATTAGCACTCGAAGGTCAGGAGTGCCAACAGTCGGCAGCTCCGAGTGCCAGCGGAGGAGATCATGGACATCAGCAGCCGCAAAAAGAAAATACTTGCCGCGGTCATCGAGGAATACATCCGCACGGCGGAGCCGGTCGGCTCAAAGGCCATCGCCGCGAGCGCGGACCTCGGCTGTTCCTCGGCCACGATCCGCAACGAGCTGGCGGAGCTGGTCGCCATGGGCTATCTCGAGCAGCCGCACACGTCGGCGGGCCGCGTGCCCACCCCGCTCGGCTACCGGATGTACGTCAACGAGCTCATGGAGCACAAGGACCTCACCGCCGAAGAGACGCAGGCCATCACGCAGAGCCTGACGGGCCGCCACCAGCGCGGCGAGCTCATGACGGACGCGAGCCGTCTCGCCTCGCAGCTGACGAACTACCCCGCCGTGACGCTCACGACGAGCGCCGGCGTGACGATCCGCCGCTTCGACCTCATTTATCTCGACGCGAACAGCTTCATCATCGTGCTGCTGCTGAGCGATGACACGGTGAAAAACAAGCTCGTGCACCTGCCGGTCTCGGCCGAGCAGAGCATGATCCAGAAGCTGGCCACCGTCTTCAACGCCCACTTCACCGGCATCCACGAGAGCGACATCACCCCGGTGCTGATCCGCTCGGCGGAGCGCGCCGCGCAGGACAACCTCGGCATCACGGCCGTGATCGCGGCCTTCGCCATCGAGGTGCTCACGGGCGCGGGCGCCGCGCAGACGTACCTCGTCGGCGAGTCGCAGCTGCTGCACCAGCCGGAGTTCCGCGACCCTGACAAGGCGCACCGCCTCATGAGCTACCTGTCCGACGGCAGCAACCTGCTCGACATCCCGATGGAGCAGCTCGGCGGCGACAATGAGGTGCGCGTGCTCATCGGCCCGGAAAATGTGGCTGAGGAGCTGCGCGACAGCAGCGTCGTGCTCGCAACGTATGACGCGGGCGAAAATATGCGCGGTCTGATCGGTGTGGTCGGCCCGACGCGCATGGACTATTCCAAGGTCGCCGCGAAGCTCAGCTTCATTGCGGCCGGCCTTTCCAAGCTGCTCGGCGGCGGCACGCTTCCGCCCCCCGGGCTGGACAACAAGCTGATCATTAAGGGAGACGATACAGATGAGCACGAAAACGAACGACCCGAAGCAGACGGCGCCGGAAACGGCTCCGGCCGCTGAAGACGTAAAGGCCGACACGGCCGCCAAGACCGAAGAGACCGAAGAGGCCCCGGTCAAGAAGGCCGAAAAAAAGGCCGACAAGAAGGAAGCCAAAAAAGAAAAAGAGCCCAAAGAAAAGAAAGAGACGAAAAAAGAGATCGAAGCCGATCTCGCGGCGGAGAAGGACAAGTACCTCCGCCTGCTCGCCGAATATGACAACTACCGCCGCCGCAGCACCCGCGAGCGCGAAGCGATCTACGCGGACGTCCGCTGCGACACGCTCAAAAAGTTCCTGCCGGTGTACGACAGTCTGTCCCGCGCTCTGGCGCAGACCCCGGCAGACGATCCCGCCCGCAAGGGCCTTGAGGGGATCATGAACCAGTACAACACCGCGCTCAATCAGCTCGGTGTGACGGCGATCGAAGCCGTCGGCCAACCATTTGACGCCAACCGCCACAACGCCGTCATGCACATCGAGGATGATGCTTACGGCGAGGGCGTTGTCGTGGAGGAGTTTGAAAAGGGCTTTTGCATCGGCGACCGCGTGCTGCGGTATTCCGTCGTGAAAGTCGCAAACTGATCCCATATAAATTCGTATACACAATCTGCTTTCAATACAGGAGGAAATCATTATGAGTAAAATTATCGGTATCGACCTTGGCACTACCAATAGCTGCGTCTCCGTCATGGAGGGCGGCGAAGCGACCGTTATCCCCAACGCGGAAGGTCATCGCACCACCCCGTCCGTCGTCGCGTTCTCCAAGACCGGCGAGCGTATGGTCGGCCAGGTGGCAAAGCGTCAGGCCGTCACGAACCCGGACCGCACGATCAGCTCGATCAAGCGCGAGATGGGCTCGGATTATAAAGTAGAGATCGACGGCAAGAAGTACACCCCGCAGGAGATCAGCGCCATGATCCTGCAGAAGCTGAAGGCTGACGCAGAAGCTTACCTTGGCGAGCCCGTGACCGAAGCCGTCATCACCGTGCCGGCCTACTTCACCGACGCGCAGCGCCAGGCGACGAAGGACGCCGGCAAGATCGCCGGCCTCGACGTCAAGCGTATCATCAACGAGCCGACGGCGGCCGCGCTGGCCTACGGCCTCGATAAGGAGACCGACCAGAAGATCATGGTCTACGACCTCGGCGGCGGCACGTTCGATGTCTCCGTGCTGGAGATCGGCGACGGCGTCATCGAAGTGCTGGCCACGGCCGGCAACAACCGCCTCGGCGGCGATGACTTTGACCAGTGCATCACCAACTACCTCGTGCAGGAGTTCAAGAAGAGCGAAGGCATCGACCTCTCGGGCGACCGCGTGGCCATGCAGCGCCTGAAGGAAGCTGCCGAGAAGGCGAAGATCGAGCTGTCCGGCGTGACGAGCACGAACATCAACCTGCCGTACATCACGGCGGACGCGACCGGCCCGAAACACCTGGACGTGACGCTCACGCGCGCCAAGTTCAATGAGCTGACCGCCCACCTCGTCGAAAAGACCGCAGGCCCGGTGCGCCAGGCCATGAGCGACGCCGGCATCAGCGCGTCCGACCTGACGAAGGTCCTGCTCGTCGGCGGCTCCAGCCGTGTCCCGGCCGTGCAGGAAATGGTCAAGAAGCTTACCGGCAAGGAAGGCTTCAAGGGCATCAACCCCGATGAGTGCGTGGCTGACGGCGCTGCCATCCAGGGCGGCGTGCTCGGCGGCGACGTCGCGGGCGTGGTCCTGCTCGACGTGACCCCGCTGTCCCTCGGCATCGAGACCCTCGGCGGCGTGTTCACGAAGCTCATCGAGCGCAACACCACCATCCCGACCAAGAAGAGCCAGGTGTTCTCCACCGCGGCCGACAACCAGACCTCCGTTGAGGTCAACGTCCTGCAGGGCGAGCGTGAGATGGCCGCTTACAACAAGAGCCTCGGCCGCTTCCAGCTCGACGGCATCGCCCCGGCCCGCCGCGGCGTGCCGCAGATCGAGGTCACGTTTGACATCGACGCCAACGGCATCGTGAACGTCTCCGCCAAGGACCTCGGCACCGGCAAGGAGCAGCACATCACCATCACCTCCTCGACCAACATGTCCAAGGAGGACGTGGAGAAGGCCGTCCGTGAGGCGGAGCAGTACGCCGCCGAGGACGCCAAGCGCAAGGAAGAGATCGACACCCGCAACCAGGGCGACCAGATGGTCTACCAGACCGAGCGCACGCTCGAGGAGCTGGGCGACAAGGTCGACGCGGCTGAGAAGGCTGAGGTCGAGAGCAAGCTCAACGAGCTCAAGGAGACCCTCAAGGGCAGCGACACCGCAGCCATCAAGGCCGCGACCGAGGCGCTGACGCAGGTGTTCTACAAACTCAGCGAGAAGATGTACCAGCAGGCCAACCCGCAGGGCGGCCAGCCGGGCGCAAACCCGGGCTGTGACCCGAACTGCCAGAGCGGCGACTGCTCCAAGGGCGGCGACGGCCAGCAGTACTACGACGCGGACTACACCGTCGTTGACGACGACAAGAAGTAAACACCCCGCCCCCGACCACGGGCTAAGCAACGCGGGCGCGCCACAAAAAGCGCGCCCGCATTTGGAGCTTTCTGACCCCCGCGCGGGGGGAATCCATAGACAGTTGAGGTTCATGTATGGCTGAAAAACGAGATTATTATGAAGTGCTCGGTGTCGAAAAAGGCGCATCCGAGGACGAGATCAAAAAAGCCTACCGCAAGCTGGCCAAAGCCAACCACCCGGATCTGCATCCGGGCGACAAGGAATGCGAGGAGCGCTTCAAGGAAGTCAACGAGGCCTACGAGGTGCTGTCCGATCCCGACAAGCGCGCGAAGTATGACCAGTTCGGCCATGCGGCGTTTGACCCGTCCGCCGGCGGCCCCGGCGGCGCCGGGTTTGGCGGTTTCGGCGGCTTCGGCGATATCTTCGGTGACATTTTCGGCGGCGGCTTCGGCGACATTTTCGGCGGCGGCTTCGGCGGCGGCCAGACCCAGCGCAGCGGCCCGCGCCGCGGGGAAAACCTGCGCGTGCGCCTGAACATCACCTTTGAAGAGGCGGCGTTCGGCTGCGAGAAGGAGATCAACGTCGGCCGCGTCGAGCAGTGCCCGGACTGCAAGGGCACCGGCTGCGCCCCCGGCACGACGCCGGAGGTCTGCCCGGACTGCAAGGGCACCGGCAGCGTGCGCACCACGCAGCGCACCCCGTTCGGCGTGGTGCAGACCAGCGGCGCGTGCAAGAAGTGCGGCGGCCGCGGCAAGATCATCCACCAGCCGTGTCCGCGCTGCGGCGGCCGCGGCGCCGTGCGCAAGAATCAGACCATCAAGGTCAAGATCCCGGCCGGCATCGACGACGGGCAGACGCTGAATCTGCGCGGCAAGGGCAACGCCGGGCTGGACGGCGGGCCGGCGGGCGACCTGCTCATCACGGTCTTTGTCAAGCCGCACCCGCTCTTCGAGCGCGACGGCAACTCCGTGCTCATGGAGATGCCGGTCACGTTTGCACAGGCCGCGCTCGGCGCTGAGATCGAGGTGCCGACCATCGACGGCCGCGTCAAGCTCACCATCCCCGAGGGGACGCAGCCGGGCAGCGTGTTCCGTCTGCGCGGCAAGGGCATCCCGTACCTGCAGAGCAAGGGCGGCGGCCGCGGCGACCAGTTCGTCACGATCACGGTCACCGTGCCGAAGAACATGACATCCGAGCAGAAGGAGCGCCTGCGCGCCTATGCCGAGGCGATGAACGAATCGGTCAGCGAGGGACGCAGCGGCATCTTCGGCAGCAAGAAAAAACGCTGAGTAAATAACATAGAAAACCGGCCGCAGTGCACACTGCGGCCGGTTTTTTGCGCACCACTGGGGCAATGCGGCGGGCAAATACGGGCTTTGCGCGCCGCGGGATTTCTGCTATAATGGGCGCAGACTTTTTTCGGGAGGTGCAGCCATGGACACGCACAGACTTTCCCAGACGGTGCAGCCGCTGCTCGGCTGGTTTCAGGCGCACGCACGCACGCTGCCCTGGCGCGCCGACCGCGAACCGTACCACGTGTGGCTCTCGGAGATCATGCTGCAGCAGACGCGCGTCGAGGCCGTGCGCGGGTACTACGCGCGCTTTCTCGCGGCCGCGCCGGACGTGTTCGCGCTCGCGGCGCTGCCGGAAGCGCAGCTGCTCAAGCTCTGGGAGGGGCTGGGGTACTATAACCGCGCGCGCAAGGCGCAGGCCTGCGCGCAGGAGATCGCGGCGCGCGGCGGCGTCTGGCCCGACACGGTGGAGGGTCTGCTGGCCCTGCCGGGCATCGGCCCGTACACGGCCGGGGCGATCGCCTCGATCTGCTTCGAGCGCCCGGCCGCCGCCGTGGACGGCAATGTGCTGCGCGTGTGCGCGCGCGTGCTCGACGACGCGACGCCCATCGACTCTGCCGCGCACAAGGCCGCGCTCACCGCGGCGCTGAGCGCGTGCTACCCCGCCGGACACTGCGGCGACTTCACGCAGGCGCTCATGGAGCTCGGCGCGACCGTCTGCGGCCCGAACCGCGAGCCGCAGTGCGAGGTCTGCCCCATCGCAGCGCTGTGTCTCGCCCGTGCGCACGGCACGGCGGCTGCCCTGCCGGTCAAGGCGCCGAAGCGCGCCAAGCGCGCCGAGGACTACACCGTGTTCTGCCTGCGCTGCGGCGACCGGCTCGCCGTCGAGCGGCGGCCGGAGCACGGCCTGCTCGCCGGGCTCTGGGAGCTGCCGAACACGCCGGGCCTGCTCGACGAGCGGCAGGCGGGCGAATAC
>OLJB01001230.1_pt1 | contig 12922 bp, 7 predicted proteins | sample 1601391 | NCBI WGS metagenome assembly OLJB01 (sample SAMN01915215, study PRJEB22387) | human gut metagenome | isolation source: stool | host: Homo sapiens | place: USA | reverse complement strand
GGCGGCCAGCAGCTGGCGCAGCGTGCCCTTGAAGTCCTTGGCGCGCTCCGTCGTCATGCGTCCAGGTCTTGGCATATCACTCACCCTCCTTCTGCAAATTCAGTTCCTTCTGGCTCAGCTGGCTGCGCACAATTTCCTGATACGCGGGGCAGCTTTCCATCAGCTGGGCATGGGTGCCCTTGCCGACGATGCGCCCTTCATCCAGCACCAGGATCTGGTTCGCGTGCAGCACGGTGGAGATGCGCTGCGCCACAATAATGACCGTGGCGTTGTCAGTTTTAGCCTTCAGCGCACGGCGCAGCGCCACGTCGGTCTTGTAGTCCAGCGCCGAGAAGCTGTCGTCAAACAGATAGATCTGCGGGTGCTTGGCAATGGCGCGGGCAATCGAAAGGCGCTGCTTCTGCCCGCCGGAGACGTTGCTGCCGCCCTGGGCAATCGGGCTGTCGAAGCCCTCGGGCTTGGCGGAGATGAACTCCGTGGCCTGAGCAATCTCGGCGGCCTGCTCTGCGTCGGCGTCGGTGATGTGGTCGCCGCCGAACTTCAGGTTGGATGTGATCGTGCCGCTGAACAGCACGCCCTTCTGCGGTACATAGCCCAGCTCGTCGTGCAGCTGTGCCTGGGTCATGTCGCGCACGTCAACGCCGTCAATCGTCACGCTGCCCTCGGTCACATCGTAGAAGCGCGGGATCAGGTTGAGCAGCGTAGATTTGCCGCAGCCCGTGGAGCCGATGATGGCCGTTGTCTCGCCGGGTCTGGCCGTGAAGCTGATGTGCTCGAGCGCGTCCTCGTCGGAGCCGGGATAGCGGAAGCTGACGTCATGGAACACCACAACGCCGTGGGTGCCGTCCGCGGGCAGTGCCTTGGGCGCAGCGGGGTCATGGATGGTCGAGGGGGTCTTGATGACCTCGTCAATGCGGTCCGCAGCCACACCGGCGCGGGGCAGCATGACGGCGACCATCGAGAGCATGAGGAAAGACATGACGATCTGCATCGTGTAGGTGATGAACGCGATCATCTCACCCACCTGCATGTTGCCCAGATCCATCGCCTTGCCGCCGAACCAGACGATGAGCAGGCTCGTGCCGTTCATGATGAGCGTCATAAACGGCATCATGGCGACCATCGTGCGGTTGGTGAACAGCTGGGTCTTCATCAGGTCGGTGTTGGCCCTGTCAAAGCGCTTTTCCTCAAATTCCTCGCGGCTGAACGCGCGGATGGGCATAATGCCGGTCAGGATTTCGCGGCTGACAAGGTTCAGCCGGTCCACCAGGACTTGCATCTGCTTGAATTTCGGCATGGCTACGTTCATCAAAACGGCGATGAGCGCCAGCAGCGCGGCCACGGCCACAAAGATGATCCATTCCAGCCCCGTGTTGCCGCTGGCAACGTGCATGATGCCGCCAATGCCCAAAATGGGCGCGTAGGCTACCATGCGCAGCAGGATCACGCAGACGAACTGCACCTGCTGGATGTCGTTCGTGGTGCGGGTAATCAGCGAAGCAGTGGAAAATTTTTCGATTTCGGCGTTGGAGTAGCCGACGACGGTCCTGAACACGTCGCGGCGCAGGTCACGGCCAATGGCGGCGGAGACGCGGGACGCGATAAAGCCTACGGCGACGGCCACGGCAACCATGAGCAGCGTTAAAGCCAGCATCTGGCCGCCCGTGCGCAGCAGATAGGACATTTGCACGTCATGGGCAATGCCCTGAGCGTCATATTCCAGCGCGACGAGCAGCATGGCTTGGCTGGACAGGCTGTCGGCGACGGTCTCGTCCAGCTGGGCGAGACCGTCCGTCAGCTGGCTCTGCAGCATTTCCCGTGCGCCGGGGGCCTGGGACGCGGCGGCCAGCTGCGTGGCGACGGCGTCGAGGTCATAGGCCGTGGGGGCCACGGTGTCGGTGGTACCGTCGGCAGTGGCGGCATTCTTCGCCGCGGCCATGTACAGCACAACGTCCGGCGTTGTGAACGCATTTTCCAGCGCGGCGGTGTCCGCGCCCGGGTTCAGTGTGCGCACACCGTCCGCGTCGGGGTCGGCGTAGGCTTCGTCCGCCAGTGCGGCGTCGTCCTCGGACATGAGCAGCTCGAGCGCCTGCAGCGTTGTGCTGCGGACGGTGTCGGGCACGGGGCTTTCAATGCCGCCCTGCTGGATGCCGGTGTCCACAATTTTGCTTGTGTAGTCGGGCAGGCTTAAATCGCAGTATGCCTGCACGATGAGCAGCGCAACGACGGCCAGGCAGGCCGCCCAGTGCCGCCCCAGTTGCTTAAAAATTTTCGTCATGCGGGGGTTCTCCTTTCAAATCGGTTTTCATAGCGGCGTTCTCGGCCTCGATGGCGGCGAGCAGAGCGTCCTTTACGGCGTTGGCCTGCGCCAGCTGCTCCGGGGTCAGCCGCGCCATGATGCGGGCAAAGTAGTCGTTCATGGCCTGTTCATTGGCTTTGCGGGCGCGCTCCCCTGCCGGGGTGATGCGCACCAGCGTCTTGCGTCGGTCCTTTGGGTCGGTCTCGCGGACGATGTGGCCGTCCTGCTCCATCTGACGCAGCCCGCGGGAAATCGCCGGCATAGGCTGGTGCATCTGCCGCGCAATGTCCGAGACATAGATCGCGCCGTCGCAGCCGTGCTGCTCAATGAGATTGTACAGACTTTGCAGCATGCCATAGCGGCATTTGGGCTGCCCGGCCAGTGCCATGCGCATCCCGCGCTTGGACAATGTGTGCAGCCGCGCCACAAAGCGGAACACCCCGCTCAGATAAGGGGTTTCAGTGCCCATTGGTGAACACCTCCTGTTAATAGTTGGCTTATGTTAATTATTAAAGCGCGATAATAATACACCCTCCTGCACCGCGGTGCAAGAGGGTGTAAGGAAGTTTTAAGATTTGTTCATAAAGTGGGGAGGCTTTAGGCTTATTCCTTCACACACGCAAGATTGCTCAGCGTCACACCCTTGCACAGCCCCAGTGGCAGGGCGACGGACGGCTTGGTGATGGTAATATCCTTAAAGACAATGTCCTCGACCTCATAGCCCGGCTTGTCAAAGCCCGCAATCTCAATCGGGGCGGCATCGTGTCGGCTGCGGTCATGGTCCAGCACCTCGGCGGTCAGGGTCAGCCGCTCAAAGAAGCAGTGCTCGAGCTTCGGCGGGGCACCGGCGGGCACACCGTCGTCATTGTACGGTACGCTGTGCAGCATGACGCGGGGCGTGATGCAGTCCCGCACGGTCACGCCGCGCACATAGCCGCCGCGCTTGGGTGTGGCCTTGATCTCAATGCCGGACAGCGAGTTCGCCAGATCGCAGTCCCAGATCTGCACGTCCTCCACGCCGCCGCTCATCTCGCTGCCGATGCAGATGCCGTGGCCGCAGTCGCTGCGGCAGTCAAACACCCGGATATGCGCGCAGGGACGGTTGATTTCGTTGCCCTCGGGGTTTTTGCCGCTCTTGATGGCGACAGCGTCGTCCCCCGTGGAGAACTCCGACGCAAACAGTGTGCAGTTCGTTGAGGAATCCGGGTCCCAGCCGTCGCCGTTCCAGACGCCCTCGGACACAAAGGTGCAGTGGTCGGTCTGGATGTCGTCGCAGTAGATCATGTGGACGTTCCAGGACGGGCCGTTTTTCAGCGTGATACCGCTGATCCAGACGTTCTCACAGTTGCTTAAATTGATAAGCCGCGGGCGGACGCGGCCCGGGATCGTGTCGCTGTTCTCGCAGCTTTCGACGAGCTCCCGGTTGTCGTCCAGAAAGCTCTTGATGCGGGCACGCTCGTCCTCAATGATCTTGCGGGCCAGCTCCTGCCCGCCGCCGCAGATCGTGCCCCTGCCGCGGATGATGATATTGCGGCAGTTCGGGCCGGTCTTGTGGTTCATGTCGCCTGCGTTCAAAAGGCTTGAGTAGCAGCGCATCTCGGTGCCCTCAAATCGGCTGGGGATGCGGGGCGAATAGTCGTGAATGTTCGTTGTGCCCTGCAGGACCGCGCCCTTGGCCAGATAAATTTCCAGATCGCTGTGCAGCCGCAGTGCGCCGGTCAGGAAATCGCCCGCCGGCACGTACAGAATATCGTCCGCGCCGCAGTCGTTGATGGCCCGCTGTAAATTGTCGGTGTTCAGGATATGGCCGTCGCCCTTGCAGAAGTAGGGCGCGGCGGTAATGTCGACGCGGCGTTTTTCCCTGCCGAACTGCAGCGTGGCCGAGCCGATGCAGTAACTGCCGCTGACCACGTCCACGCGGAAGGCACTGCCGTAGCTCAGCCCCTCTATCGTAAAATGGGTGCGGTCTGTGCGGCCAATGGCCTCACCGTTCAGGGAGACCGTGTATTCCGCCCCGCTGGGTGCGGCGGCGGGTTTATCCCAGTACAGCACCGCGTAATCTTCGGTGCAGCGTATATTCAAATTGCCTTGTTTCATGGTGACGTCCTTTGGTTATGGGGAGTTTGCTCTTTCTTACATATTGTACCACAGTGTGCGCGTTTATCCAAGACTTGGGGGTGACAAAATACGCGGGCTGAAATGCTGCAGGTTTTTACACTTTGCAAGGTTGACATTTATAATCACATCTGCATAGTGGGGATATAGAGAAGTAGGGGCCGGGCATGCCCGGCCCGCGGCTTTGCCCATAGAACTCGTTTACGGGCGAGAGAGGAACGATACATGTTAAACCCGTTTTCACGCACACAATTACTGCTCGGCAAGGAGGGCATGGACCGGCTGTTTTGCTTTTGTGCGGGATGTATGGTACAATAGGGAAACACGGTAGGGGCCGGGCATGCCCGGCCCGCGGCCTGCCTATAAGCGGGCGTCCCCCGTGAAGCTGCGGGCCGCACATGTGCGGCCCCTACTGCGCGGCGATTTATACTGCACGAAAGGAGCTGCCATGGACAAGGCTCTATTTGAAACGGCCCATCTGGCGGCCCTGAACGACCAGCAGCGCGCGGCGGTGGAGGCGGTCAACGGCCCGGTGCTGCTGCTGGCGGTGCCGGGCAGCGGCAAAACCACCGTGCTCATCACCCGACTGGGCTATATGACCGAGGTCTGCGGCATTGCGCCGGAAGCCATCCTGACAATGACCTACACCGTTGCCGCCACGCAGGAGATGCGCACCCGGTTCGCGGCGCGGTTCGGCGGCGAATTGGCCGCACGGCTGGAGTTCCGCACCATCAACGGTGTGGCGGCGCGCATCATCGCGCTGTACAGCCGCATGTATGGCCGTACCCCGCCGGAGCTCATCCGCAATGAGAGCGAGACCACGCCACTGCTCATGCGGCTATGGCAGGACACAAACCACGAGTACCCCGCCGAGAGCACGGTCAAGGATCTGCGCACGGCCATTACCTACATTAAAAATATGTGCCTGACCGACGCGGAATTGGACGAGCTGGAAACCGATATTGAGAATCTGCCTGATCTGTACCGCGGCTACCAGAAGGCGCTGAAGGCCGCGCACAAAATGGACTACGACGACCAGCTCTGCTTTGCGCTGCAAATCCTGCGCGGTGCGCCCGCGGTTGCGGCGGCATTCCGCAAACGGTACAAGTATTTCTGCGTCGATGAGTCGCAGGATACGTCCAAGGTACAGCATGAAATTATCCGCGTGCTGGCGCAGGAAAGCGGCAATATCTTTATGGTCGGCGACGAGGACCAGAGCATTTACGGCTTCCGCGCCGCCTACCCCCAGGCGCTGATGGACTTTGAAAAGACCTATCCCGGCGCACAGATTTTGCTGATGGAGCAAAACTACCGCTCCACAGAGCCGATTCTGGAGGCTGCCAACCGCTTTGTGGCGCGCAACCGCTTCCGCCGCCCCAAGACCATCGCACCGACGCAGGGCCCCGGCGCACCGCTGCAGATCGTCACCGTGCCGCGCCGCGCCGACCAGCTGCCATTCTTGTTTGAGACGGCGCAGCACTGCGATACCGGGACGGCGGTGCTGTTCCGCAACCACGAGAGCGCACTGCCCATCATCGACTTGTGCGAGCGGCGGGGCATCCCCTACGCCTGCAAAGCGGTGGACCAGACCTTTTTTACCAACAAGATCGTCCGCGATGTGAGCGATATTTTCACGCTGGCCGCACACCCCGCGGATGGGGAAACTTTTCTGCGCTGCTACTACAAATTCGGTGTGCCCGTCACCCGCGCACAGGTGCTGTTTGCCTGCAATCAGGCGCGGCAGTACGGGCAGGGCTGCTGGACGGCCCTGCTGAATGAGGACAGCATCCGTCCGCGCACCCGCGCCGCCATGGCTGACGTGGCGGACGGTTTGGCGCGTCTGCCCAAAATGGCCGCGGACGATGCGGTGCGGTTCCTGGCCGACCAGCTGGGCTACGGCAAATATCTGGACAAAAACGGCATGGACCGCACGAAACTGGCCGTGCTGGAAATGCTCGGCGCACAGGAGCCGACGCCGCGGCACCTGCTGCGACGGCTGGAAAAGCTGCGCAGCATCATACAAAACCATGAGAACCCGCCCGGGTGCAGGTTTTTGCTTTCGACGATCCACTCGGCCAAGGGGCTGGAATATGACCGGGTCATTTTGTTGGATGTGCTGGACGGCATTCTGCCCGCCAAGCCGGAGCTGTGCTGCCGCACGCCCGGCGAGACACAGCAGTATGAGGAGGATCGGCGGCTGTTTTACGTGGCCATGACCCGCGCACGGCAGCAGTTGGTGCTGTTTGACTGCGCGGCGGAGCGCTCGACCTTTGTGGATGAGGTGCTGTCCGGTCTGCCCGGCCACCGTACACGCCACGACGCCGAGCCCGCGGGCCGCCGCACACCCCCGCCTGCGGCACGCGCCCCGCTGCCGCCCGTGGATGTGGACAGCATCACCGCCGTCGGTGCCCATGTGCGGCATGCCGTCTTTGGCCCCGGCACTGTGGAAAGCGTTGCGGGCCGCCGCGTGACCGTGCGCTTTACGGCAGGTCCGCGCACACTGGACGCCCAGGTCGTCGCGGAGCGGCATCTGATGTGGGCGGAGTGAAATGAGAGGAGCCTTCCCCCTTGGGGGAAGGTGCCCGAGGCCCCGACCGAGGGCGGATGAGGGGAAAGTCACCGGATATTACCCGTTAATTGGCTATAAGGCGGACTCTGCCCTCATCAGTCCGCTTTGCGGACAGCTTCCCCCGAGGGGGAAGCCAAAGAGGTACTTTGATGAAAAAAATTCTGCTTCTCGCCACAGGCGGGACGATTGCAAGCCGCCCTACGGCGGCGGGCGGGCTGGCCCCGGCCATCACGTCAGAGGAGCTGCTGGCCTGCGTGCCCGAGCTGGCTGACCTGTGCGAGGTCAGCGCTGTGCAGGTGTTCAACCTGGATTCGACGAACGTCGGCCCCGCGCAGTGGCAGAGCATCGTGCGCTGCATCAAAGAAAATTATGATGCCTGCGACGGTTTTGTCATCGCCCACGGCACAGACACGATGGCCTACACCGCCGCGGCGCTCAGCTACATGGTGCAGAACAGCGCGAAGCCCGTTGTGCTGACCGGCAGCCAGAAGTCCATCTACAACCGCGATACCGACGCGCGCAACAACCTCTACCGCGCGTTCGTCTACGCGGTCAGCGACGGCGCATGGGGCGTGCAGTTGGTGTTTGACAACAAGGTCATTCTGGGCACACGCGCGCGCAAGACGCGGACGCGCAGCTTCAATGCGTTTTCCAGCATCGACTACCCCGAGACCGCGGTGTTCCGCGATACGCGGCTGGTGACGTTTCTGCGCCGCCCCACGGACCAGCCGCCCGTGCGGTTCTATGAAAGGCTTGAGCCCGCCGTTTTTGTGCTGCGGCTTGTGCCGGGCATGCGGGCGGACATCATCCCGCTGCTGGCCCCGCACTACCGCGCACTGGTGCTGGAGAGCTTCGGCGTCGGCGGCCTGCCGGGCGGGGAGCACGGCGAGATGTTCGCCGCCCTGCGCCGCTGGTGTGAGAGCGGGCGGCTGGCGGTGTTTACCACGCAGGTCCCGCATGAGGGCTGCGACCTGGCCGTCTACGAGGTGGGCCGCGCCGTCGGTGAGCTGCCCGGCGTCCTGGAGGCCCGTGACATGACCCCCGAGGCTGTCGCCGTCAAGCTGATGTGGGCGCTGGGCCAGACCGAGGACCGGGAGAAGGCGGCACGGCTGTTTGAGACGCCGATTGAATACGACATAATGTAAAGATGAGAAGCCTTCTCCCCTGTGAGCAGACTTTAGAAAGCAAAGGCTGCCCCGTGAATGACCGGAGCGTAGGCATCCCATTAGCGGGCACTTGCGGGTAAGTCGTAGGGAGGGGTCTTGACCCCTCCGCAGGTGGCTTGTGGCAGTGATGCACTTTCCTAGGCAGCATACATGCGTCCCGGGGTGGTCTGCGGCTGCCGCAAACGTCCCGGAGGGGTCAAGACCCCTCCCTACGGGCTAGCAAAATAGACGTATCATCGTAATTCAACAAAACTTATTACATATTTTGTGAACAAACATTACATAACATGTAAACATTAGCACTCTACTATTGACAGTGCTAATGTTCGGTGCTATTATAGAGGCGTTCCAAGGGAAAGAGGAACGGAAGAACCGAATCCCCAAAGGGAACGCAACAATGTGTATCAAAAGTCAACCGCCCGCAAACAAACGGGTGGCCGATGAAAATTGGAGGAATGACTTATGATGATGGTTCCGTATATGTTCAATGAGGCTTTGATGGATGATCTGTTCAGCAACGATTGGGAGCACGATTTTGACCGCGCCATGAAGGCCGCTGCGCCCCGCGGTATGTTTGGCAAACGTGCCGCCAATGTGATGAAAACCGATGTCCGCGAGAACAAGGACAGCTACGATGTGTTCGTTGATCTGCCCGGCTTCAAGAAAGAGGATGTCAAGCTGGATCTGGACAACGGCTATCTGACCATCAGCGCCCAGCGCAATGAGGAGCTGGATGACAAGGACAACGAGGGCCGCTATATCCGCCAGGAGCGTGCTACCGGCAGCTGCGCACGCAGCTTCTATGTCGGCAAGGAGCTGGAGCCCAAGGACATCAGCGCTAAGTTTGAGAACGGCATCCTGACCCTGCATCTGCCCAAGGCCGAGGCCAAGAAGCTCGAGCCGAAGCAGACGCTGATCGAGATCGAGTGATTGCAAAAAATGTGCAGCCATGCTGCACCGTAGGGGCGCATTCTATATGCGCCCGCTTGGCAGCATCCCGTTGTGAAAAAAGATGAACGCAGGGTAAACGTCCACGGGCGGATATAGAATCCGCCCCTACAGAGTCCCTGCCCTAAAAATCATCAGGCCGCAGCCCAAAATTCCGGGCTGCGGCCTTTTGTTTTGCCGCAAGGTGTGCTATACTTCCATATAGATGAAAGAAAAGTACAGGGAGGTCCTGCCCGTGCAATATTCCGATGAGCATCTGCGCTATCTGCGCCTGCTGTCTCAGAAATACCAGACCGTGGCCGCCGCGGCCAGCGAAATCATCCGCATTGAGGCCCTGCTCCGTCTGCCCAAGGGCACCGAGCACTTCATGAGTGACCTGCACGGCGAGCACGAAGCGTTCGTACATATATTAAATAGTGCATCGGGCGTCATCCGTGAAAAAATCGACACGGTGCTTGGCAACGGTGTCCCCGCCGAGGAGCGTGCCGAGCTGGCGACGCTCGTCTATTATCCCAATCAGAAGCTGCCCGAGCTGAAAGCCCGCCAGAGAGACCTGCACGCTTGGTATCGCATGACGCTGCTGCGGCTCATCGACCTGTGCCGGTTCGTGTCCAGCAAGCATACCCGCAACCATGTGCGCCGCTGTCTGCCGCAGAACTGCGGCTACATCCTCGACGAGCTGCTTCACGCCCACTTTGAGGACCACGACAAGGACCAGTATTACGGCGAGATCATTGAGAGCATCATCCGCTATGACCGCGCCGACGCCTATATTATCCGCTTCTGCGAGGTCATCAAGCGGCTGGCTGTGGACCGTCTGCACATTGTGGGCGACCTGTTTGACCGCGGCCCGCGCCCGGACCGCATTCTGGACAGTCTGATGGCGCATCATCAGGTGGACATCCAGTGGGGCAACCACGACGTGGTCTGGATGGGCGCGGCAGCGGGCAGCCCGCTCTGCATTATGACCGTGCTGAAAACAACGCTGGCCTACAACAATCTGGACACGCTGGAGGGTGGCTACGGCATCAGCCTGCGCCGCTTGGAGCGCTTTGCCCAGCATACTTACGCGGATTCCGATGTTTCGCGCTGGCTGCCCCACGCCGACCAGCGCACAGCGGCAGGCGACCTGACCGCCGCCGCGCGGATGCACAAGGCCGTGACCATTATGATGCTCAAGCTGGAGGCACAGGTCATTGCCCGCAACCCGGATTTTGATTTGCAGGGCCGCGACTTTTTGAACCACATTGACTTTGCCGCGGGCACGGTGGACTATTTCGGCACGACCTATCCCCTGCTGGACTGCGACTTCCCCACCGTTGACCCGGCCAACCCCGCCGCGCTGACTGCCGACGAGGAAAAGATCACCGCTGAGCTGGTGCGCAGCTTTGCCGAGAGCGAGCGCCTGCAGCGCCATGTGCAATTTTTGTACGCCCACGGCGCGTTTTATAAAATGTGCAACGGCAATCTGCTCTACCACGGCGCAGTGCCGATGACCGAGGACGGCGCGTTTGCGGCCATTCGGTTTGAGGGCACCGCCCGCAGCGGCAAGCAGCTGTTCGACTACTGTGACCGCCGCGCCCGCCAGGGCTACAGCGCGCCCGCGGGCAGCCCGGCACGGCTGGCCGGACAGGACTTTTTGTGGTACCTGTGGTGCGGGGCAAAATCGCCGCTGTTTGGCCGCAGCGCCATGACGACGTTTGAGCGGCTCTATATTGCCGACCCGGCGGCCCAGGTGGAGATCAAGGACCCCTACTACAGGCACATTGCCGACCCGCGCACCGCCGAGCATATTTTGCGCGAATTTGGTCTGTCCGGCGAGGGCAGCCACATCGTGAACGGCCATGTCCCGGTCCGCGCCATCGAGGGGGAAAGCCCCATCAAGGGCGGTGGACGGCTCATCATTATTGACGGCGGCTTCTGCCGTGCCTACCACCGGCGCACCGGCATAGCCGGCTACACACTGGTCTATAACTCCCGCGGGTTGATCTTGCGCACCCACCAGCCGTTTGAGAGCGTGGACAAGGCCATCCACGAGGACGAGGACATTGCCAGCAAGAGCGAGTATATCTATACTGCGCCCCAGCGCATTCTGGTGCGCGACACCGACGAGGGCGGGCGCAAGCAGGCGCTGATCCGTGACCTGACAGCCCTGGTCGAAGCCTACCAGAGCGGTGTGATCGCGCAGGGCGTGGCGCAGGAAATGTGACGGTTGAAATTTGCACAAATTGTTCTATAATAGGGAAATAGTGGGATGCCTGTAGGGGCCGGACATGTCCGGCCCGGTACCTACCCATGAGCACACACCGGCGGGAAACCCGCGGGCCGGGCGTGCCCGGCCCCTACAATGCGGTGTCTACAGATACATAAAAGGAGACGATTTAACCATGGCTTGCACCACCATTCTGGTCGGCAAAAATGCGTCCTACGACGGGTCCACGATGATTGCCCGCAACGACGATTCCGGCTCCGGCCATTTCACTGCCAAAAAGTTTACCGTTTTTCAGCCGCAGGACTACCCCGCGGTCTATAAATCCGTCATTTCGGGCGTCGAGATCCCGCTGCCCGGCAGCGGCCTGCGTATTACCGCGGTGCCCAACGCTGTCGAAGGCAAGGGCCTGTGGGCGGCCAGCGGCGTCAACGCGGCCAACGTCGGCATGACGGCTACCGAGACCATCACCTCCAACCCGCGCGTGCTGGGCGCTGACCCGCTCGTCAAGGGCGGCATCGGCGAGGAGGACATTGTCTATCTGGTCCTGCCCTATGTCCGCTCCGCGCGCGAGGGCGTCCGGCGCCTTGGCAGTCTGCTGGAGCAGTACGGCACCTACGAGATGAACGGCATCGCGTTCCAGGATGTGGACGAGGTCTGGTGGCTCGAGACCATCGGCGGCCACCACTGGATGGCCCGCCGCGTGCCTGATGACGTCTATGTGGTCATGCCGAACCAGCTCGGCCTTGACACGCTCGACCTGGACGACGCGCTGGGCGAGCAGAAGGAGTTCATGTGCTCCGCCGACCTGCGCGGCTTTATCGACAAGTACCATCTTGACCTGTCCCTGGACGGTGCGCTGAATCCGCGCGACGCCTTCGGCAGCCACGACGATGCCGACCATGTCTACAACACGCCCCGCGGCTGGTACATGCTGCGTTATTTCAACCCCAATACGTTCGCCTGGGACGGCCCGGACGCCGACTTTACGCCGCGCTCCGACGACCTGCCCTGGTGCATGGTGCCCGAGAAAAAAATCACGCCCGAGGACGTTAAGTACGTGCTGTCGAGCCATTATCAGGGCACGCCGTATGACCCCTATGCGGCCACGGCTTCCGAGAGGGGCATCTACCGTCCCATCGGCGTGAACCGCAACGACTTTATGGCACTGCTGCAAATGCGCCCCGACGTACCGGAGGACTTCCGCGCCGTGGAGTGGCTGGCCTTTGCGTCCAACGCCTTCAACACGATGGTGCCCTTCTACGCCAACGTGGACACGACGCCGGAGTACCTGTCCAACACGACGGGCGATGTCTCCACCGACAACTTCTACTGGGCCAGCCGTCTGCTGGCCGCCATGGCCGATGCGTCCTACGCAAAATCGGTGTTCCACATCGAGCGCTACACGCTGAGCGTCGGCAGCAAAGCCAACGGCATCATCAACGCCTATGACGATGCCCAGCGCGGCGAGGCCGACCCCGCCGCCCGTGCCGCCCTGCGCACCAAGGCCAACGAGGAGTTGGCCGCCATGGTCAGGGCCGAGACGACTGACGCCTTGAATAAGGTCCTGTTTGAGCTGAGCAGCGGCATGAAGAATGCGTATTCGCGCTCGGATG
>OLJB01001211.1_pt1 | contig 13068 bp, 8 predicted proteins | sample 1601391 | NCBI WGS metagenome assembly OLJB01 (sample SAMN01915215, study PRJEB22387) | human gut metagenome | isolation source: stool | host: Homo sapiens | place: USA | reverse complement strand
CCGCCGAGACCCAGCGGTAGATGGTCGACGGCGACAGGTCCACCGGGCCGCCGTTGCGCGCCGCCATCTGCTCGGGCGACAGCCCCCGGCGCAGGCAGTCCCTTATCGCCTCCAGCCTGGCCGCCGCGGCGGGCTCGTCGGCGTCTATCCCGCGCCTGGACGAGACGAGGACCGAGTCCGCGCACAGCTGCGCGGCGCGGGCGTCGTAGAAGACGTGCGGGCGGCGCTTGCAGCCGATCGCGCGGTACCGCCCGCACCCGTTGCAGCAGCGCGGCCACGCGGCCAGGCGCGGGCAGGCCGCCGACAGGTCGGCGGAGGCGTCCACGCGCTCGCCGCGCCTGGCCTTCGGCGCCGTCACGAACCTGTGCGACGCCACCTCGGCGCTCACCGTCGAGGGCGACCTGCCCAGCTCCCTCGCGATCTCCCTGCACGACGCCCTGCGCTCCAGCATCCTCTGGACCGTGTCCCGCTCGTGCCTCGTGAGCCTTCCGTAGGCCCTCGGGACCGCCCTTGCGGAGCCCCTTTTCTTCTTTCCGGACATGCCGTCCTCCGATCTCCCAGGGCCGGCCGATCCGGCCCTCAGGGTATCGGGTTCCCACATTCATCCGTACATGTACGGATGAATGTGGGAGGTGTTCGGATAAAGTCGATAATCAAGGAAGCCAAGCGTTTCAAAAAATGCCAACATTTCTGTTTGCACTTTGCGATTCCTCGTGTATACTGACTTTCGCATTTAACGGAGAGTTGTCCGAGTGGCCGAAGGAGCACGATTGGAAATCGTGTAGGCGTCAAAAGCGTCTCCAGGGTTCAAATCCCTGACTCTCCGCCAGTTAATTCCAAAGCAGGCCGTTGAGCCTGCTTTGTTTTTACCCCACGCGGAGGGGTGGCAGAGTGGTTGAATGCGGCGGTCTCGAAAACCGTTTGGCCTGTATAAGGTCACGAGGGTTCGAATCCCTCCTCCTCCGCCATTAGATGGTATGAGCCCCAGCAATGGGGCTTTTTTCTTTTTGGGCACATTTCAATAACGCGCAGGAGGAGGGATTCGAACCCGCCAGGGCGCAAAGCGTAAAGAAAACGCGCCAGTGGCGCGTTTTTAGCGCAGCGCGGTCGGCGCCAGCCGACCGGATAAATTTTGAGCGAAGCTCAAAATTTGGACATTCCTCCTCTTCAACCCACATCCTCGCCACGTTCAATCCCAACCCAACATCCCAAACATGTACACCATCCTCCAAAACCGACATTTTTTGACATCTTTGGAGTGTGATGTACACGTTCGCATATGACGCGCACCGAGCATGAGTCGATTTGCTCACATCCGGTATATTTCCCCACCTCAACGGACATAAGAGGTTGGTGTCAGCTCGAAGCGAGAGGTCCCTAATGGATACTCCTGTTCTCATTACGCATAAAACCGCATGGCTCGTCCACCATGCGCCACAAGACCTGGTTCAAGCCGTCGCACAACGCTACTACCAGATAGGTGTGCGGGGCCTCTCTACCCAGCAACGCATCGCGCGCATTCGGCAGGCACTTACCGACTGCGGCATTCCGTCCACCATGCTCAAGACTATCGACATCTCCGTAGTATTTGCTTTCGAGCGAATTCGCACCAACGGTGTCACTTGCCACGTTCTCGGCCAAAACCTACCCTACGACCATATTGGCGAGCTTACGCCCGGCATCTTTATCACCGACGAAGCCTTCACCTTCGTGCTCGCTGCCGAGTGGATGGATAGGATCGAATACCTCGAGTATGGTTACGAAGCTTGCGGCGACTATCGCATGGGGCTCAATCCCTCCGACCCTTATACCGAGCAACCAGCCACCACCTCCAAGGACGAAATTGTCGAGTTACTCGATCGGCACCCTGGCAAACCCGGCGCCACACGCGCCAGACTCGCGCTCAGACACATCTACGACCACTCAGCCTCGCCCATGGAGACCGCATCGTCCATCGCCCTCTCGCTCCCAACAAGCGAAGGCGGCGTTGGTATCCGAGGTATCGAACTCAACAAACCGCTCGAAATCCCTCAACGTCTTTGGCATTGCACAAAAGCCCGAACGCTCAAAATCGACGCTCTTGTTACTTATCAGCGCAGAGAACTCGGCATTGAATATAAGGGCGGCTTTCACGATGAGGTCGAACGCAAGGGAGCGGACGCGGAACGAGAGGCCGTGCTCGCCCAAATGGGATATCGAATCGTTACGCTCACCTCGGCACAGTTCGCAAGTCAGCTTGCCTTTCACCGCGCCATGAACAATATTCGCGAAGCACTCGGTATGCCCCGCTGCACGGACGCCGAGCACCAGCGAAAGCAAAACGAACTGCGCAAGGCACTTATCCGCAACTGGAAGGGCTCGCAGGGCGAAGACACGCCTTCCGAGTAGCGTCATCTCAGCGCCCCACACCAAACATGTACATCACCCTCCAAAACCGACATTTTTTGACATCTTTGGAGTGTGATGTACACGTTTGGTGCCTACGCCCGCATCCAGTCCAGACCGTTTACCGAGCTATAGGGTCGCCAGACCCGCCAACCATGTACTATGTACGGGCATTGTCTAAACCCGCAACACAAAGGACCCCACCTTGCCCGTCGTCGCCGCTATGACCGTCACCACACACGCCTCGGATGCCATGGTCGCTATCCCCTTTTGGCTCGAGATGTTCGCTGTTGTCGCAGCATCGATCTCGGGCGTTCTGGTCGCGCGCGAGCACAAGCTCGACCTGGTGGGCGCCGTCGCGCTCGCCGTGGTTTGCGGCCTGGGCGGCGGTCTTTTGCGCGATATGACGCTGCAGGTGGGCAACGTCTACATCCTCAACCAGCCGATGGCGCTCCCGCTTTCCATTGCCACGGCAGCCATCATCTACATTTTCCCGGCAATCGTCGACAAGCCCGAAAAACTCATCCCCCTGCTCGACATCATCTCGGTCGGCATCTATGCGGCAACCGGCGCGGACAAGGCGCTGGTCTACGGATTTGCACCCGCCGTATGTATCATGATGGGCTTCTTCACCGCCGTGGGCGGCGGCATGCTGCGCGACGGCTTCATGGGCGTGGTTCCGGGCATTTTCCAACGTACTAACTTTTATGCCATCGCGGCCATCGCCGGATCGACAAGCTATGTCTGCCTCGTCATGAGCGGTCTCGTGAGCAATATTGCTGCGCTGGTCGTATGCGTCGTGGTGACCATGGGGCTGCGCTGGTTATCGCTGCGCTTTGACATCAAAAGCCCTACCGAAGAAGACATCGCACACTTTTTGCACCGTAAAAGATAGGTAGCACGGCCCAACCCTTCGAAATGCAACCGAGAGGTTCTTTTAGAGCGCTTGCGCATTGGGTACCCTGTTAGATACCTGTCGAGTATCTAACGAAGGATTCACCATGCCTTACAACCAAGTACCGTCAACCCGACGCCACAAAGCGCGGAGTCGCATCACTATCCTATTCGCGCTTATCGCACTGGCGTTTACCGCACTCCCCACGGCGTCGTTCGCCGGCACCGACACCGCGGGCAACGTGCTCGCAACCGATGTTGACTCAACTCCGTCGGGCGTCGAAGGCGACCTGTACTGGGCCGGTCAGAGCCTCAACCTGGACGACGCCTCCGTCGGCCGCGATATCATCGCGGCGGGCGAGAGCCTGTCGATTCGCGACTGCACCGTAGGCGGCGCCGTTCGCCTGGCGGCGCGCACCATCGATATCGCCAAAACCGCAATCGATGGCAGCGTGACGGTAGCCGGCCAGCACGTCGTGCTTAACACCGGTAGCACCGCCAACTGTTTTTACGCAGCGGGCGAGACGGTTGCCCTGCGCGGTTCTACCAAGTCGGCAGTGCTCGCGGGCGACACCGTGACCATCGATGGCACCGTCGACGGCGATGTTGAGGTTTGGGCCGACAAGCTCATCTTGGGTAAAAACGCCCGCATCACCGGCACCGTGAACGCGCACATCTCCGAGGACCCCGAGCGCGCCAAGGGAGCCGAGGTCGGCGCGCTCAAGATCGACCGCACCGAGAACGAAGATACTTCCACCGTTAACGATGTCATCGGCGGCATCGTCGCCGCGGCGCTCTCGACCTGCTTTGTCGCCCTGCTGCTCGAACTCGTCTTTCCGCGTGCGACCGCCAGTGCCGCCGGCATGCTCCACCAGCGCCCCACGCCCCTGTGGGTGAGCGGTCTTCTGGGCACGATTGCTATCGTCCCCGCCGTCCTGCTGTTGATTATCTCAATCGCCGGCCTGCCGCTTGCCGGAGCCCTCATGTGCGGCGTTATCGGCATCGCGTTGGTGTCGAGTGCCTTTGCGGGGTGCGCAATCGCCCGCATGGTCGGACACAGCCAGAACCGTTACGCCATGGCGGCCGTGGGCGGTATCGCCGCGGGCGCGCTTACGGCAATCCCCCTCGTAGGCGACTTCATCAGCGGCGTAGCCTTCGTCTTTACACTCGGCTACATCATCCAAATCATCTGGCGCAACGCCCACCTCAAGCCGCAGCAGCCGGCTAACACGCCAGAACTCCCCACCGCCTAGCCACCAACCACCACAAAGGGGACAGGCACCTTTGTGGTGGCACACAAACGAAGCGGGACACCCGATCGCATCGACCGGGTGCCCCGCTTTTTCATGTCTCGTGTTGATATTCGAGGCGAGCGATTACTCCTCAGAACCCTCGTCGCGCTTACGGCTACGGATGAGGTGCGCCACACCAATGCACAGTACCGCGCCACCAGCAATCCAAGTGAACGTCACGCCGTTAAGGCCGGTCAGCGGGAGGTTAATCTGTTTGGTATTGCCGACGGTAATGTTAAAGGTGCCGTCGGAGTCCTTCTCCGAGTCAGACTTCGCCGTCAGCTTGTTGTCGCCAGAATTTCCGTCGGTGAGGCCGGCGATAATCTTGTCGTTCTGGTTCTTAGGATCAAGCGTGCTTTCGAGCAGAGTAAGACCGGCACCCGGATCATCGGCCTTCATGGTCGGCTTGATCTCAAAGGTGAAAGGCTCGACCGTGGTATAACCGTCGGGAGCAGAAGTTTCCGTGACGGTATAGACACCGGCGTCGAGACCGACGACTTTGATGATGCCGCCATTGGCGGTCTTGAATTTCCAGGGGGTTTTGCCAAGGGAGCCATCCTGCTGGACGTACAAATTCGTGGATGCACCATCGTCCGCTCCGGTGGCCTGGATGGTGAACTCGGCACCGTCGAGGGCCGCCTCGGTGCCCAGGTCGACCTTGTTGATCTTGAGGCCGTAGGTGTAGTCCTTGACCTTGTCAGGCGGAGTCTGGCCCTTGCCATCCTTGTTCATGGGATTGTTGGAGTAGTTAAGTATCACGGTGTTGTCGTTACCCTCAGTGCCGGCAACGTTACTTTCAGTGCCGGAAACAATAGCGTCCGTGTTAATCCGCGCCTTATAGGAGACGACGACACAGGATTGTTTAGTGATTCCGCTGACGTCCTTCAGGTTTTCACAGGTCCACTTTGTCGTCTTAGCACCAGTCGAACTATCGACAGTTTCAGCACTCTGTTTAAAGTTGTTCGTAATTTTCCGACCGGTCTTGTGGGTCAGATCGCCTTTTGCATCGCTCACGCTATCGTATAGATAGACCTCAGCGCCCGACTGCAGCGTCAGGCCCTTGGAGATCTGGTCGGAGAACTGATAGAAATACGTATCGTACTTATCGAAGTTCTCGGCGACGGTGCCGTAGAGGTTGTACGTCACGTCCTGGCCGATCTGGGAGTCGGCGGCGTCATGCTCTTTGCCGTCGGCATCGCTCACGATCTTCTTCTCGACGGTAGGGATTCCGGTTTTCTCGGTGACTTTAACGGGCGTGTTCCCCACGACAGTGAAGATGGGAGACGAGCCCGCCTCGCCGTCTCCGATGGTGCCGGCATCGGTCACAAAGAGCCAGTAACCGTGCTCTAGACCGGAGGCAACACCAGCACTCGTTGTCTTTTTGTCAGTAAGATCGTCCACAGCAGCGGCAATCTTATAAGCAATGTTGTCGGGGCCAACGCAATATGCATCGTTGGTTCCCGTCACCTTACTCGTGATCCAGTCCGCAGCGTCCTGGGCGGTCTTGCCCTTGTAAGTCGGCTCCTCATTCTTAATGACACCCTCGACAGCCGCCTTCACGCTACCGTTTGCCCAGGTAATATTACTCACAACCGTCTTACCTTCGACTGTCGCAACATCAGCCTTAAAAATCTGATAGCCATCGAATTCGGTATGGTTGCCCTCAACGTTCGCAATGGTCACCGAGCCATTGGCCGTTGCAGCCGCATCCTCAGCAAACGCCATCGTGACCGGCGCCATCACACCGCCGAAGCTCAACGCTGCGGTAAGTCCGGCGGTTACTGCCAGGCGGGCGATGTTCTTGGTTGTCTTCATGTTTGATCCTCTTTCTTGGAGGGTTCTCTAGTAACTTTTTCAAAACCAATGATCATCAGGTCGGTAGGCCTGTGCGTCACTCGCTACGGAGGCAGTACGCCATTGAGCAAGAAGGGCAATTATATTTCACGGCGACCTCCTCCCCGCTTGATGACGAGCGCGACAACAATAGCCGCCACTCCGATGGCAGCCAAAACCGCCACCAGTACCAACGTTCTATCTCCCGTCGAGGGCATAAAGCCTCGACCTGCTTCTTTGCTTGGGGTGTTGAGCACCGACAGCTCAATCGAACCCGTCCTGGCATCGGCGGTATCAACCCGCAGAGGGCTTTCGACCGATACGGTCACCTTGGGCTTCGCGGTCGCCACTTGTTTAACGTCCAGACCCTCAGCCGTAACCGTCACCGTACGCTTGCCCTCAAAGGCGGTGTAGCCCTTGGGTGCCGCGATTTCCTCGACGGTATAGACACCCGCGTCCACACCGCTCAATTCCACATGGCCATCCGCGTCCGTGGTGATGCACGCGTCGGCATCCGTCGACCACGAGCCGTCAGTCGTTAGGATGCGACCGCGGTCGTCGATGATGCGCAGTTTGGCACCCGCGAGCGGCTTATCGTCCGAGCTTGAGCGCTTGATCAGACTGAGTCCCCAGGTGTAGGCGCACGCGTCATCGCTCGGCGTGCGGGTGAAGCCGGCGTCGCCGGACTGGTCGGCGAGGGGAGAGCGCGGGTAGCGCAGGTAGACCTCGTTGGGGTTGCCCTTCGCGATGCCGTGGTTGCACGCGCTGTTGAGCGGCGCGTTGTACACGGCGACCACGCGGGCGCCCGCGGTGAAGGCTTCGGCCCCGCCGAGCGCGGCGATGAGGTCGCCGGTGCGCACGGTGAAGGTCTTGCCGTCCGCCGCTACCTTGGTGGCGCACTGGGACGTGATGTCGGTCCAGCCCTTCGCGGGCTCGGTGCCGGCGCGCCCGTCCTTGCCGGCCGAAACGGCGTCAAAGCCGCCGTCCGCGCCCGCCGCCACGTACACGCGCATGCTCGCGGCCACCTTGGAGGGGTCGAGCCCCGCGCTCATGGTATCGACGAACCGCACCGCATAGGTGTCGTAAGCGGCAAGACCCGCCGGGACCGTGGCAGAGAGGCGCCAGTACAGGTCGTCGGCGACCGTGGCGTCGGCGGCCTTCTGCCATGCGGCGGTGCTGTCCTCCAGCACGTGCTTGGCGACCTTGGGCGTCGCCGCCTTGGGCTTGACGGTGACGGCGCTGCCGCCGACCAGGACCATGACCGGCGCGGTGCCGGCCTCGTTTTGGGAGATGGCGTCGTCATTGGCGACGATGAGCCAGTAGCCGCAGGGTAGCCCGGCCGTCGTGCCCGCGTTAAGGGCCACGGACACGGCGCCAGAGCTCTGGAGGGAACGAGCGAGCTGTGCGCTCAGCGCGCTCGTAAGGTGAGAATCGGTGTTGAGCCACTCGGCAGCTTCCTGCGCGGTGGTCTGGGAATTGGGCATGCCGGCGCTGTGCAGCACGGGCAGCGCGGCGTCGCGCACGGCGTCGCTTGCCCAGGCGAGGTCAGTGGCGATCTTGGCGTCACTGTCGCCGTCGACGACGTTGGCGCTAAAGATCTGGTAGGCGTCGTAGCTGCTCGCCACGGTGCCGCTCACCGTGATGGAACCGGTCGAGGTCGGCGCGGCCTGCGCGGATGCGGGGAACACAACCGCGCAGGTGCCAATCAGGAGGGCAAGCAGCGCAAACAAGATTGGGAAGGAGCAAACTTTCTTATTCACGACGCCCACCTCCCTTCGCATTTGCCTTGCGACGAATGTGTATCCAGGCCGCAGCAGCGCAAAGCACCGCCGCGCCGGCAAGGTACGTCAGAGTGACGCCCGACATACCGGAAAGAGGCAGAGTGGTGGAGTAGGTGTTGGTGAAGGTGGAGGCGGGAATGGCGTTGGGCGCGGCGTCCTTGCCGATGGTGTTACTCACGGTGTTGCCCATGTCGTCCTTCACCTGCGTGACCGTGGTGGAGGTGGTGAGGCCGGAGTACTTGCCAGTGGTCTCATCCATGACGGCCTTCACCGTGACGGCCACCTGGTACTCGGCCTTGGAGTAGCGAAGCTTGTCGATGGCACCGGTGGTAGGCGCGACCTCCTTCACCGTGTAGGTGTAGGTCTTGGCGCCAGTCGGGTTCGAATCGTCGATCTTGGCGAGGTACTTTTTGGAGAACGAGATACCGCCAAAGGATGCCACGATGTCGTTGACCTTGGTGGAGCCCGCTGCGGGAGCGACGGAAATAGTCGTCGGATCAAGCTTAGGTGCGCTATCCTTATTTGCCCCCGTAGCCTCGATGCTGAACTCGAACGGCACATATTTGTCTTTATCGCCCTTCGGCCAGTCCGTATTGCGAACAGATTTGGTCACCGGGATCTTCACGGACGTAGTGGTAAGGGCGTCGGAAATGTAGACGTTGTTCCCGTCAATCGTCGGGCTCTTTCCCTCGGTCCACGTGACGGAACCGTCCTCGTTGGACACCGTGAACTCATAAACCGTGGTGTTCAAGTTGTAGCCAAACGGAGCCTGGGTCTCAACAAGCGTGTACGTACCCGGCAGCAGACCCTCGAGCGTGAACTTGCCAGGCGCGGTGTCGGTGTCTGCCCACGTGGTATCGCTCGAAGTCGACTGGTCGCTCTCCCGGTCGATCACGGTCCAGGACTGGTCGGCCGTACCATCGGCGTCCTTTTTCTTGGTGAGTTTCCACTCAGAACCAGGCAAAGGAGTGTGTTTTGTGTCGTCCTCCGCCACCTTGGTCCAAGACACCGTACCGGTGATCCTGGCGTTGGGAATGGCACCCGTGGAGTTATTCTTGAACGGAACCAGCAAGTTGTTGTTCGTCGTATCCACATAACCCTGAACATAGTTCACCTGCTCGCCGGTATTGTTCATGGTTGCGTAGTAGATGGTGTCCGACTTCTGGTAGCCCTCCGGCGCTGTCACCTCTTTGATGTAGTAGGTAAAGGCAGGGTTCATATCAGAAATTTCGGCAGTTAAATCCGCTTTCTGATTCAAATAGTTGAACTGAAGCTTGCCATCACCCGAAGCGTAATCATTTGCGCCATCGTCAGTCACCGTCACAATAGCATTTTCGCCCGCGACAGCATCCTTGACAGAACCATAGATAGCCCACGAGGAACCAGAAAGCGGCGTCTTGCCGTCCGCAGCGTCGACCTTGCTCCACGCAATGGCAGAGCCGTCCGGTGTATACGACCCGGACCACGGGAAATTGTGACGCTCTTGATCCATATCGATGACGGAAGCCGATTTGCCCTCAAGATTCGTGAAATCCCACGCGACCGTGGGGTTGTACATCTCAAAGTCGCCGCCCACGTACACACGGCCGTTAGTGGTCACGTGGTCCTCGAAGCTGCCGTTGGGAACAATAATGCTACCCAACATGGCGGCTGCCGGGTCATCGTCGGTCCACTTATCATCGGTACCTCCGAGGTCTTTATTGCCCTCAAGGGCCATACCGCCTCGGATGGTGACCTGCTTGGCCGTAGTGAAGTTCCACAGGATGCTCTGGGCGACAGTGGAGTACAGAGCCCTGAGGCGCTTAGCCTCAGGGGTGTCACCCTCCTCGTACCCGCGGGAGATTTCCTCACCGTTCCACCAGAAACGCCAACCGGTGTTGAACTCGACCGGAGCATCACCGATGATGTTGACGACCACGGAAGCGTCCTCGGGTATTCTATTGAAGCTGAAGTCAACGCCACGGTAGGTCTTGACGTCAATGGAGTTGGTAAGATCCGACGCATTGAGGTAAAAGACTTGTAGCGGAGAACCTTTGCCGTTCACATCCGCATCGCCGGTAAACGTGATGAGCTTCTCGTTGTTGACAAGGGTCACCTCGCTGGAAACGTTTTTGCCGTTAACGTCGGTATAGTTCGTCTTGCGCGTAAAGGTCTTGGGATCGCCGTTGAACGTGAGTTTGTACTGCTCCGTGTTGTTGTACTTTTTAATGAAGTATTCGGAATCATCATTGGCAACACCAACCGCAACCCCAACCTCGTCTCCTTCCGTAGCAGGAAGCTTTGCGAGAGGCTCGGAGATCTTCGCCTTTACTTCGGACTCCAGGAAATTGGTGTAATCCTTACCGTTGATGTAGAGGACTTCAGGTAGGTTGAACAGCGAACTTTGGTCCGCATTATCCCCTTCATAGTATTTGCCCTGTTTTGTCACCACAGACTGGCGCCTGTTGCCAGCATTCCAATTGTTGCCAGGATTCCAATAGGTAATGGGACCGGCGATCTGCGCGGTGTAGTCATAGCCAGTATCCTCATTCGACTTGCCGACCCAGGCACCCCTGGTCCAAGCACCAACCGTCGCAGTATCTGAGGTCGTTCCCAGACCGGTGTTCATGTTCTGAATCGAGCTGTTTATACCGGCGACCGCAAGCACCGTACTTCTGTCGACAGGACGAAACTGAGAACCAAAACCAACGGTGCCGAAACGGAAGCCATCGCCACCCCAACTCGCCTTGATAGGATTCATGGCAAGCTTGCCACGGACCACGGTAAGGCCCTCCGCCTCAGCGGCATATGAGCCAGCGGGACCGTTCATCTCATCAAGAGTGCTCGGGTCGCTCGGCTTACCACCGATATACATGTCGCGGCCGACGTAGGTGGCCACGCCGGGATCGGGGGTAGAGACATTGATATTCGTACCGATACCAATGGACGTTGGCTTGTGGATGCCCGGAGTGAGAGTGGAAGCGAGGGGTACAGCATCTTCCGCGCTTGCGGTGGAGACCGCGCTAAACGGCGACAACAGAGTGCTCACTACGAGAACAGTTGCCATAAAGCTACATGCGGCGAACTTCTTCACTTTGAGCACCCCATTACAGTTTCCTCGGTAGAAACTGTCTGGACGTCGTTGGCAATGGCCTGCGAGATCGGTGGCATGACGAGCGACAGTACCAGGCTCAACACGGAGGCTCCACACAAAACGCCTGCCAGTACACGGCGCGTCGCTTTATTACTCTGCTTAGATTTGTCCGAATTCGCTTTCATCGATGTCTCCTCCCCAAGAGACCGCGATCTTGCTCTTTCACCATCAAACGTATCTGCGCAATCTGTAATTGCGCTCGTTTAGTAATGCAATTATAACGATTGTTTAAACATCTGAGCAACAAAACCGACATTTTTGTAGCGAGTTCTCAATTCTCTTGACATTTGCTCAGATTTACCTTCGTTTATTCGCTATCTATTTTTTTGTTTCTGCTGGTAATTTAGTTGCCTATTATTTTTTAATGGCATTAGATTTATTTGCACAACATTTTGCTCAAGAGCAAACATCCTGTGAACGGTCGAAAATCGACCGTGAGCGGAAGGTCATCAACCGGGATGAATATCCTACCAAATTGATGAGAATATCTAAAACCCATCGGTGGTTAGAAGCATGATGTTCAGACAACCATATTTGAATTTTCGCGCAGATTTTAGGCATCAATTCGCCCAAATCGCCTGAGGCCACCACAGAGGTGCCTGTCCCCATTGTAGTGGCTCTCCCCTGCGCTACAGCAGATGCTCCTCGATAAAGATCGCGATGCCGTCTTTGTCGTTGCTGGCGGTTACAAAGTCGGCTGCGGCACGGGTGGCATCGCTGCCATTTGCCATGGCCACGCCCACGCCGGCGTCAGCCACCATGCAGGTGTCGTTGTCGGCATCGCCAAACACGCAGATGTTCTGGAGCTCCATGTCGTTGAGCTCCGCCACGCGCACAAGGCCGCGCGTCTTGGACACGCGCGGATCCATGAACTCGTAGAGCCGCTGCGTGGTTTGCAGGGCAGCCGCCTTAACAGTGTTATCGGCAAACGTCGATGCTCGCTCGATGACCTGCGGCATCACCTCGGGCGCCATGGTAAACATCACCTTGGGCTGCGGCTCGCGCAAGAACTCGGCAAAATCGACCACCTGGTAGGGCACGCCGTCGACGCGCGACAGGTGCTCGACGCACGCGTTGCTCTCGGGCACGTAGAACACGCCGTCTCGGGGGCAGACGGGCGTTGCCGGAAGGTCCGCCATGTGCTTGCAGATGCGCGCGATGGTCTCGCCCGGCAGCGGATAGCTCAGCTCGTTGATGTCGTACGCGCGGTCGATGACCTCGGCGCCACCGCAGCCCACGAGCACGTCTACCAGGCCTTCGATGCCCCAGAGCTCGTACATGGCCTCGGTCGCGTGGGCGTCACGCCCGGTGCACAGGCCAAAGAGCACGCCGCGCTCGCGCAGGGCGCGGATCGCCGCCACGGTGCGCGGGGACACCGTGTGCTGGCTCGTGAGCAGTGTACCGTCGATATCGCAGAACACGGCTTTGATGTGGCTGAAGATGGTGTCCATGGGGGCCTTTCTGGGTTGTGCGGCGGTGTGGGGTGTGGTCGTGAACGGCGTACATGGTATACCAAGGCACAGGCGCGGCCCGTCAAAGCAAAAACCACCACAAAGGCGTCTGGCCCCTTTGTGGTGGCAGGATCCGCAGGGTGGCCTGGCCCGGGGCGCAAACCATCACAACATTCGATGTTTTTCGGCAAAATCGCGATTTTCATCGAATGTTGTGATGGTCTTTACTGCCTTGCGGCACGATCAAAATGCCGGCGCCCAAACAGCAGCAACGCCGCAGGGACAGCCGTCACGACCAG
>OLJB01001201.1_pt1 | contig 13182 bp, 10 predicted proteins | sample 1601391 | NCBI WGS metagenome assembly OLJB01 (sample SAMN01915215, study PRJEB22387) | human gut metagenome | isolation source: stool | host: Homo sapiens | place: USA | reverse complement strand
TACCGGCCGCTGTATGATATGGGCTTGCACGGGCCTGACCTGATGTTCTACTACCGGGCATTGCAGTCCAACCCCGTGAACCGGCTGGGCAACGCCATGCACGAGCAGCCGGGCCGGGTGTTCTTTACCCGGGCCCGGGGCGTGGTGAACACGGCCCGCAACAAGAATGCTGCGTTGGCCTATGCGCTGGGGTTCGTCTGCCACTTTGCACTGGACAGCACCTGCCACCCCTATGTGGAGCGCTACACCCGGGAAAGCGGTGTGAGCCACTGCGAGATCGAGACGGAGTTTGACAACCAGCTGATGCGGGAGGACGGGCTTGACCCGATGCACTTTTTCACGGCGGGGCATATCCGCCCCAACCGGGAGTTTGCAAAGATCATTGCGCCGTTCTACGAAAATGTCACAGCAGACGAGACCTACGGAGCCATGCGGGGCATGGTGCGGGTGCACCATCTGCTGCAGGCTACCAGCCCGGTCAAGCGCTGGGTGGTGTTGACGGCCCTGAAAGCGGCAGGTACCTATGATGTCATGCACGGGCTGGTGGCGAACCTCCAGCCCAATCCCCGGTGCGAGGCCAGCGACAAAGAGCTGGAAGCGCTGTATCAGCAGGCTCTCCCGCTGGCAGTGCGGCTCATCACGGAATATGTGGAAGGGCTCTCCAACGGCGCATCGCTGGACAAGGCCTATGACCACACCTTCGGAGAATTTTGAGAGGAACGTAAATGAACGAAGCAAAGCAAAAATTTTGCCTGACCAGCCTGGAACGGGCGTGGATCTTATACGATGTGGGCAACTCGGCGTTTGTGCTGCTGGTGGCAACGCTGATCCCCATCTTCTTCAATGCACTGGCTGAGGAGGGCGGCCTGAGCTCGGTGGAGTATCTGGCCTACTGGGGCTATGCAGCCTCGGCGGTCACGGTCATCACGGCGGTGCTCAGCCCGATCCTTGGCACACTGGCCGATACCCGCAACTTCAAAAAGCCCATCTTCACCTTCTGCGTGGCAGTGGGCGTGATCGGCTGCTGCGCCATGGGGATGGCAAGCACCTGGCTGCCGTTCCTGCTCATCTTCATCTTTGCCAAGGTGGGCTTTTCGGGCAGTCTGGTGTTCTATGACTCCATGCTCAGCGATGTGACTGTGCCGGACCGGATGGATGAGGTCTCCTCCAAAGGCTATGCCTGGGGTTACATTGGCAGCTGTGTGCCCTTTGTGGTCTGTCTGGCGCTGGTGCTGGGGGCCGGGAGCATCGGCATCTCCCAGATGACAGCGCTGAACCTTGCCCTCTTTATCACCGCCGTCTGGTGGCTGGTGACCACCCTGCCCCTGCTGCGCCAGTATAAACAGGTGCACTTTGTGGAGGTGGAGGAACATGCCATCCGGCAGAGCTTTGCCCGCATCGGCCACACCCTCCGCCACCTGAAAGAGGACAGGCAGGGGTTCTGGTTCCTGCTGGGCTTTTTCTGCTACATCGATGGTGTGTACACCATCATCGATATGGCCACGGCCTACGGCACGGCCCTGGGGCTGGACACCACCGGCCTGCTGCTGGCGCTGCTGGTCACCCAGATCGTGGCCTTCCCCTCGGCACTGGTGTTCGGGCGGTTGAGCGGGCAATACCCCTCGGGCACCCTCATCCCGGTCTGCATCGCAGCCTACGCGGGCATTGCCCTGTTTGCCTTTTTCCTGAAGCACCAGTGGCAGTTCTGGGTGCTGGCCGTTGTGGTGGGTATGTTCCAGGGCGGCATCCAGGCGCTGAGCCGGAGCCATTTTGCCAAGATCATCCCGCCGGAAAAATCGGGCGAGTACTTCGGCCTGTTCGATATCTGCGGCAAGGGCGCATCCTTTCTGGGCACCATGATCGTCAGTGTGGGCAGCCAGCTGACCGGCAGCGCCAATGTGGGCGTGGGCAGCCTGATCGTGCTGTTCATTGTGGGATTCGTACTGTTCCGGGTGTCGGATCAAAAGTGAATTTAACCCCCCAGTCACCTGCGGTGACAGCCCCCCTAGTAGTGGGGCCCTTGGCATAACGTAAAGCATCATCTCTTTGCCAAGGCCGCCCCTACCAGGGGCGGTGGCATCCCGCAGGGATGACGGTGGGGTTTAACCGCAAGAGCCTTCCCTTTGGGAGGGCCTTTTTTTGTTCGTTGCGTCTTACCGGAAGGCGTGGTACAATAGGGCCAAACACTTTGAAAAAATATGACCCAAAGGAGAAACAACATGAACTATCCCGGTTATACGCTGGTGCGCCGCGAGGACTGCCCGGAGCAGCACGGTGTGCTGACGGTTCTGAACCACGATGTGAGCGGGGCTGCTGTCCTGCTGGTGGAGAACGAGGACACCAACAAGGCGTTCGGCATCGGCTTCGGCACCTTCCCCTCCGATGACACCGGCGTGTTCCACATTCTGGAGCACTCGGTGCTGGCGGGCAGCGAGAAGTACCCCGTGACCTCGCCTTTTTTGCAGCTGCTCAAGAGCAGTATGGCCTCCTTCCTGAACGCCATGACCTTCCCGGACAAGACCGTGTATCCCTTTGCTACCCCCAACGAGACCGACTTCAGGAACCTGATGGATGTGTACCTGAACGCCGTGTTCTGCCCGCTGGCCATGGTGGACAAGGCCGTGTTCGAGCAGGAGGGCTGGCACCGGGACGCGGACGGCACGGTGAGCGGTGTGGTCTACAATGAGATGCAGGGTGCGCTGGCCTCCCTGGACGCGCAGCTGCAGAACGCGCTGGAGCGGGCCATGTTCCCGGATACGGCCTACGGCTTTGTGTCCGGCGGCGACCCGGCCTCCATCCCGGCCCTGACCTATGAAAAATACCAGCGGGTGTACCGCCGCCATTACAGCGCCGACAACTGCTGCATCACCCTGTACGGCAAGATGGATATGGCCGAGAAGCTGGCGTTTCTGGATGAGCACTACCTGAGCAGAATGCCCAAGGGCACCAGCCGCCCCCGGCTGACGGTGCAGGACCAGCAGAACGGTGTGCGTGTGCACATCCCGTACTACACCGAAAACCCCGAGCCGGATCAGGTGCAGTGTGCGCTGGCCTGGTACACCGGCGCGTTTGCTGACCGGGAGCGCCAGCTGGGCGTGGAGATCCTGCTGGATGCCCTGCTGGGTACCAACCAGTCCCCGCTGAAGGCAGCTCTGCTGGAGCAGAAGCTGGGGGCGGATATTGACATTGGCTTTGACGACAGCACCCTGCAGCCCACGCTGGAGCTGGTGCTGCGGGGGGCCACCGCAGAGACTGCCCCCAAATTTGCAGCTGGCGTGAAACAGGCTGTGACCGACCTGCTGGCAGGGGGCATCCCCGAGGAGCTGCTGCTGGCCAGCCTGAACGCCATGGAGTTTGCCTCCCTGGAGCGCCCGGGCAACCTGCCCGACGGTGTGCTGGATGCCATCTATGCCGCCACCGGCTGGCTCCACACCGGAGACCCGGCCCTGCTGCTCCACACCGACAAACTGTTTGCTTCCCTGCGGGAGAAGCTTTCCACCGGCTGGTTCAATGACCTGCTGAAGGATCTGCTGCTGGCCGAGCCGGTGCAGGTGATCCAGACCCCAGCCCTGCCCAAGAAGGACGAAGAGGATGCTGCCCCTGCCCGCAACGACGGCAAGCTGGTGCTGGACCATCCGCTGACCGTGGCCGACCTGGGCGACGGTGACAGGAGCGCTGCCGGTACGGTGGAACCGCTGGCCGGTGCGGAGCTGCTGCACCACCCCTCCAAGGGCAGCCTGTATCTGAATTTCTACTACGACCTGGGCGAGTGCACCCCGGAAGAAGTGCAGTATCTTGACTTGCTGACCGATATTCTGGACGAGCTGGATACCCCGGAGCACACTGCCCGGGAGCTGCAGACCCAGCGCGCCACCTGGCTGGGCAACAGCATGGCCTGCATCAGCTTCTGGACCGGGCGGCAGGAGGGCAGCCCCTGCCACGCAAAGCTCACCTGGAACATGAGCCTGTTGGAGCGGAATCTGGACAAGGCCATTGCGCTGGGCAGTGAGTACCTCTACAAGACCTGCCTGACCGGCCCCAAGGCCGAGGAAGCCTTTGCCCGGGTGCTGAGCCAGCAGAAGCTGAGCATGGAACAGCAGTTCATCCAGCAGGGCAACCAGTACGCTGCCGTGCGTGCCGCCGCCCACTACTCAGTGGAGTATGCCCTGAGTGAGCGGTGCAGCGGCGTGACTGGGTACCACTTCCTGTGCGGCCTGCTGGAACGGGCCGACTGGGCCGCCATGGGCAAAAAGCTGGAGGCGGTGCGGGAAAAGGTGCTGAACCATGCAGCCCTGACCGTCAGCCTGCATGGCAGTGAGGAAGCGCTGGCAAAGCTGCGTGCCCTGCTGCCCGGCAGTGCTTTTGCTGCCCAGGGCCGCACCGCTGCCAAGCCCTACACAGAGGTGCTGACTGCCCCCGTGAACGAGGCCTTTATCATTGACGGCGGCGTGAACTATGATATCCTGACCTGGCCCATGGAGCGGCAGGCCGACCGCCGGGTGCTGGCCCGCATTATGAGCTACGAATACCTGTGGCACAACATCCGTGAGGTGGGCGGCGCTTACGGCACCGGAATGCTGACCCGTGCCCAGACCGAGGGACTGTACACCTACCGTGACCCCCACCTGACCGAGAGCTACGAGACCTTTGCCAAGGCCCCCGAGGTGCTGGCAAGCCGGGAGTACACCGAAAAAGACCTGACCGAGTTCATCGTGGGTGCGGTGTCCGAGATGGATTCGCCCAAAAAGCCCAACGCTGAGGCCAAGGAGCTGGACCGCCGGTACTTCTGCGGCATCACCGATGCCATGCTGGCCGCGGACCGCAAGGCCATGTGCAGCGTGACAGCTGAAACGATCCGGGCACAGGCCGCAGATCTTGCAGACCGGATGGCAAACGCTACCCGTGTGGTCTTTGGCAGCAAGGACGCTGTGGAAGCAGGCAAGCAGCTGTTTGACCGCATCGAGACCCTGTAAGCAGAACCGAAACTGAATCTGTAACGAAAGCAGGCACTCTGCCTTTGCCCTGGACGGGGCGGGCGGAGTGCCTGCTTTTTTGCGCAAAAGGCGCTTCACGCACCTGATGTGTCTGCGCGTGAAAAATCCGGGAGAAAAACGGAGATTTCTGCACGGTGCGATACAGCGATGAAAAACAAGAGTTTAATTTATACAAATAGGACTCTGAAACACTAAAAGTACAAAACGGCCCTGCGAAAGTGCGCGCTGTTGCAGGAGACGAAAAGCTGGTATCATTGTGCCAAGCCAAACAGAAAGGATGTGAGAACACAGGATGGCACAAGCAAAACAGCCAGGCAGGGACAAGAGCTTTGCCAGCCTGCACAAGGCTACCGACACCCTGAGCACCATGCTGGCGCAGGAGGTCAAGGAACTGAACGCCCGGCAGAAGGTCCAGCGTGGCGATGGCTCTGACCCCGCCCTGATGAAGGGGCTCAAGGAGGCTACGGCGGTGCTGAAGGATCTGGCCGCGGTGGCCAAGACCCTGAACGATCAGGGCGCGGATGCCGAGGCCCGGGCGTGCGGCGTGGTGCTTCTGCCAGCCGTGGAGGACGTATGAATGCAGAGATCGTATGGCGGCCCCAGCCCCGGCAGGCGGAGTTCATGCGCCGCCCGGAACCGGAAGCCCTGTACGGGGGCGCGGCAGGCGGCGGCAAGAGTGACGCGCTGGTGATCGAGGCCCTGCGGCAGGTGCACATCCCCCACTATCGGGGGCTCATCCTGCGCAAGACCTACCCCCAGCTCAGTGATCTGGTGGACAAGAGCATGGCCTACTACAAGCGGGCTTTTCCTACGGCGCAGTACAACGCCACCAGCCATGTGTGGGTGTTCCCCAGCGGGGCCAAGATCTACTTTGGTTCCATGCAGTACACCAAGGACCGCACAAATTATCAGGGCAAGGCCTTCGACTTCATCGGGTTCGATGAGCTGACCCATTTCGAGTGGGAAGAGTACAGCTATATGATGAGCCGCAACCGCCCTACCGGCCCGGGCACCCGGGTCTACCTGCGGGCCACCACCAATCCCGGCGGTGTGGGGCACGGCTGGGTGAAAGCCCGGTTCATCACGCCTGCCCCGCCCGGCACTCCCATCGTGGAGCAGTTCCCGGTGCGGATGCCGGACGGAACCGAGAAGGTGCTGGAGCGGGCAAGGGTGTTTATCCCGTCCAGCGTGTTCGACAACCCCGCCCTGCTGGAAAATGACCCGGACTACCTTGCCAGTCTGGCAAGCCTGCCCGAAGCGGAAAAGCAGGCCCTGCTCTATGGCAGCTGGGACAGCTTTTCGGGGCAGGTGTTCACCGAGTGGCGGAACGACCCGGGGCATTATCAGGACCAGCGCTGGACCCATGTCATTGCGCCCTTTGCCATCCCCAGACACTGGAAGATCTACCGAGGGTACGATTTCGGTTTCTCGAAGCCGTTCTCGGTGGGGTGGTACGCGGCGGATGAGGAGGGCAGGCTTTACCGCATCAAGGAGCTGTACGGCTGCACGGGCCGCCCCAACGAGGGCCTGCGCATCGACCCGGTGGAGCAGGCAAGGCGGATCCGGGAGGCAGAGCAGAACGACCCGATGCTCAAGGGCCGCACCATTCTGGGGGTGGCTGACCCCGCTATCTTTGATGAGAGCCGGGGCGAGAGCATTGCCGCCATGATGGAGCGAGGCCCCCATTTTCTCCACTGGGTCCCCGGTGACCACACCCGCCTGGCGGGGAAGATGCAGTTCCACTACCGGCTGGCGTTCGATGGGGAGGGGCGGCCCATGTTTCAGGTGTTCAGCACCTGCAGGCACTTCATCCGCACCCTCCCGAACCTGGTCTATGACGAGAGCAATGTGGAGGACATCGACACCCGGCAGGAGGATCATATCTATGACGAGTGCCGCTATGTGCTGATGGAAAATCCCATCTCCCCGCCCCGGCAGACTGTGCAGCCTCCGGTGGGGGACGACCCGCTGGAGCTGCACCGGAGGGCGAGATTTTACAGGGTATAAACCTCTCAGGCGCTTCGCGCCAGCTCCCCTGGTAGGGGAGCCAAGAAACGCTCTTGCCCCTCCTATTAGGAGAGGTGGCATTGCGAAGCAATGACGGAGAGGTTGGACAAAGACGAAACCTGCCTGAGAGGCAGCAAGGAGGTAAACTTGGAAAATATTATGGACGTGATCGGTACAGAGCAGGTGGCCGAAGCCACTGCCATTTTACAGAAATACAAGGCCGGAAAAGCCGCGCTGGACAAACGCATTGTGGACAACGAGCTGTGGTTCCGGATGGGACACTGGAAGAACTACCAGAACCCCATGATGGAGGGCAAGCCCCAGCCTGCCAGTGGGTGGCTGTTCAACAGCATTGCCAACAAGCACGCCGATGCCATGGACAATTACCCGGCCCCCAACGTCCTGCCCCGGGCAGCAGACGATGTGCAGACCGCACAGGTGCTTTCCAGCATCCTGCCGGTGGTGCTGGAGCAGGCAGACTATGAGCAGGTGTACAGCGACACCTGGTGGCGCAAGCTCAAGCAGGGCACCGGGGTCAAGGGTGTGTTCTGGGACCCGGAGGCCCGGGGCGGCGTGGGAGAGATCGCCATCCAGCCCATGAACCTGCTCATGCTCTACTGGGAGCCGGGCGTGGCAGATATCCAGGCCTCGCCCCACTTTTTCTCCCTGAGCATGGAGAACACAAAACAGCTGGAAAACTGCTGGCCCCAGCTGAAGGGCCACAACGCCAGTGTGCTGGATGTGCCCCGTTTTCTCCACGACGGCGGGCTGGACACCACCGAAAAAAGCGTGGTGGTGGACTGGTACTACAAAAAGCCGGACAAGGCCGGGCGCACCCTGCTCCACTACTGCAAGTTCTGCAACGGTGTGGTGCTCTATGCCAGCGAGAACGACCCGGCCCTTGCCGGGCGGGGCTTCTACGACCACGGGAAATATCCCTTCGTGTTTGACCCGCTGTTTATGGAAGAGGACAGCCCGGCGGGCTTTGGCTATATCGATGTGATGAAGGAATGCCAGACCGCTATCGACAGGATGAACCATGCCATGGATGAAAATGTCCTGCTGGCATCCAAGCAGCGGTATGTGCTCAGCGACACGGCAGGCGTGAACGAGGAGGAACTGGCGGATCTCAGCCGGGACATCGTCCATGTGGCCGGGCGGCTGGGAGACGAGAGTTTCCGTCCATTGCAGACCGCCGGTTTGCAGGGAAACAGCCTGAGCTACCGCAACAGCCGCATTGAGGAACTGAAGGAGATCAGCGGAAACCGGGATATGACCCAGGGCGGCACCGCAGGCGGCGTGACGGCGGCAAGTGCCATTGCGGCCCTGCAGGAGGCGGGCAGCAAGCTCTCCCGCGATATGCTCAAAAGTGCCTACCGGGCCTTTGCAAGGGAGTGCTACCTCATCATTGACCTGATGCGGCAGTTTTACGATGAGGAGCGGGTGTTCCGTGTCATCGGGCCTGCCGGAGGCAGAGAGTTCGTGCCCTTTTCCGGGGCAGCGCTGCGTGCCCGCCCCATGGGGCTGGTTGGCGGCGTTTAGCTGGGAAGCCGGGAACCGGTGTTTGATATCGTGGTGAGCGCCGAGAAGAAATCCACCTTCAGCCGCCTTTCCCAGAATGAAACGGCGAAGGAGTGCTACCAACTGGGTTTCTTTGCACCCCAGAATGCCGACGCGGCCCTGGCGGCACTGGAGATGATGGACTTTGAGGGCATCGAAAAAGTGCGCCAGAGGGTGCGGCAGAACGGCACGCTGGCACAGAAGCTGACGGCGGCCCAGATGCAGATCGCGCGGTTCAACGAGAAATTGAGCGGCGCGGAGGAAAATCTGAGCACAAGAGCATTGGCGAAGAACCTCTCCGGCGCTTTGCGCCAGCTCTCCTAACAGGAGAGCCGAGTTCACGCTGCTGCTGGCTTGCCTCCCCTATGAGGGGAGGTGGCACCGCAGGTGACGGAGAGGTTTTACATGAGAAGGAGGCAGAAATGATCAAAGTGAATTATACGGAATTGGACGGCCCTTACGGCCCGGCCATGCGTCTGGAAGCAGCGGGCCATGCAGGCTATGCCCCGGCAGGGCAGGATATCGTGTGCGCCGGTGTCAGCACCCTGATGCAGGCACTGGTCAGCCTGCTGGCGGGCGAGGAAAACGCCCACAGCGATGCTTTTGACGAGCCCGATGGCCCCCGCCTGACAGTGACTGCCGCCCGGCCCTGTACCGCATGGGTCGAGGGAGCCTTTGAGCTGGCCAAGGCGGGCTTTGCCCTGCTGGCTGAGCGCTACCCGGACAATGTACGCTTTGCCGACCGGAGTGCCCGGGGCAAGCAGGAGATGATGGACCTGCAGCTGTTTGCTGACGGCGGCGAAGCGGCTGCCCCTGCCCTGAGCGCGGCCCAGGAGCAGCAGGCTGTGGCATCGGGTACCATGAAGCCCGGTGAAAAAGCGGACGCAAAGCAGGAGACGACCGCCCCGGAGGGGGAGAAGGAGGTGAAAGAGACCGAACCGGTCAAGGCGGAAGAAGGGCAGGAACAGGAACCGTCCCGCCCTGTGCTGCCAAAACGTTTCCCGGGAAGCCAGGCTGTGGATGCCCTGCACCGGCGCTGGGCTGCCGAGGAGGCCATGATGCGCCGGGCAGTGCCGGAGTTTTCCCTGCAAAAGGAGCTGGCAGACCCCGAGATGCGCCGTCTGATGCAGCTGCCCGGGATGCGGATGCTGGATGCCTACCGGCTGGCCCACTACGGGGATGCCATGCGCCAGACTGCCCGCACCGTGGAGCAGGGCGTGGTGGAGCGCATCCGCCAGCGCGGGGCACGCCCTGCTGAAAACGGTACCCACCCCGGCAGCGCCGCCGTGACCGGTGCGGATGTGAACCGGATGACCCGCAGCCAGCGGGAAGCGCTGGAACGTCAGGCGCTCCATGGCGCAAAGATCAGTTTTTGAGGGAAAACCCTCTCACCGCTTCGGTCTGGCTTTGCCAGCGCCTTGCGGAGCTCCCCCGAAGGGGGAGCTTGAAATCAATGAAAGAAAGGATAATGACTATGAACAACTTCAACATTCAGCTGTTTGCCGAAACTCCCCTGAACTCCACCACCACCATGACCCCGGAGATGAAGACCTTCTACGAGAAGCGCCTCATCGACCAGGCAGAGCCCCGGCTGGTGCATGACCAGTTTGCGGATTACTATCCTGTGCCCCAGAACGGCGGCAAGACCATCGAGTTCCGCAAGTACGACAGCCTGCCCAAGGCTTCCACTCCGCTGACCGAGGGCGTGACCCCGGACGGTCAGGCCCTGAACGTGACCACCATCACCAGCGACCTGCACCAGTATGGCGGCTGGACCCCGCTGACTGACGTGCTGCAGATGACCGCCATCGACAACAACGTGGTGCAGGCCACCCGTGTGCTGGCAAGCCAGGCGGGCCGCACCATGGACAGCATCACCCGTGATGTGCTGGCGGGCGGCACCAATGTGCTGTATGCCCCCAAGCAGAATGCAGACGGCACCGAAACGGAGGTGAAGAGCCGCAAGGAGCTGGACAAGACCTGCACCCTGACCCCGAAGCTGTTCTTCCGGGCAGCGGCGCAGCTGGGTGCCATGAACGCGGACCCCATCGGCGACAGCTACATTGCCATCATCCACCCCTATGCCGCCTACGACCTGAAGACCTGCAGGGAATTCATTGAGGCGCACAAGTATGCCGACCCTGAGACCATGTACCGCGGCGAGATCGGCAAGCTGGGCAACATCCGCTTTGTGGAGACCAGCGAGGCCAAGATCTGGAAGGACACCACCTGCCCCAGCGGTCTGGCCGTGTTCGGCACGCTGGTGCTGGGTGCCCATGCCTACGGTGTGACCGAGCTGGAGGGCGGCGGCCTGGAGCACATCGTCAAGCAGCTGGGCTATGGCGACGACCCGCTGAACCAGCGCGCTTCCGTGGGCTGGAAGGGGATGCGCGCCGCCGAGCGTCTGGTGGAGCAGTACATGGTGCGCATTGAGAGCGTATCCAGTTATTCGGAGAATGCGAGTGCCAACTGAACCTCTCAGGCGCTTCGCGCCAGCTCCCCTAGTAGGGGAGCCCTTGGCAAACCGGGCAAGCCCTGCTGGATGAACGAAACCAGGCGAGGCGTAAAAGGCAGTGCCCCTGCGACAGAGGGCAGAAAGGATGAAAAATGGACAAGAAAAACGTAAGGATCCGGCTGTTCAAGGACAACAGCCGGTACAAGGGCGACCTGTTTGTGAGCGTGAACGGCGTGAGCTATAAGATCCGCCGGGGCGTGGAGGTGGAAGTGCCGCCCGAGGTGGCAGAGGTGTTGGAGCACAGCCAGGTGCAGGATGAGCGCACCGCTGCCCGCATTGCCGCCGCCGAGAAGATCGCGGGGTGAGAGCATGACAGTGGGACAGGCTCTGGAACGGGCCGAGGAACTGCGGCCGGGCTGCAAGGTGGACAGCTGCACCCGGCAGCGCTGGCTCTGTGAGGAGGACGGGATGCTGCGGGCCCTGCTGTTCTCCGGCTGCGGGCTGCGGGCCGGAGTGGGGGCAGACCTTGCCTGGCCTGCGGAGGGAGGCCTGGACGATGCCGTAGAGCTGCTGGTACCCGTGCCTTTTGATGCGCTCTACCCGCATTACCTCTGCGCAAAGCTGGATGCTGCCCTGGGCGAGACGGAACGTTACGCCGGGGAGCAGGCCCGGTATAACAGCATTCTGGCCGAGCTGAGCGCCTGGCTGCGGCGGCGGGCAAAGCCGAAGCGTGGTGCGCAGTGGCGGTGGTGAAAGGGAGGAAAGTGGATGCTTCTGACAAATCGGACCGGTGTGAAGAACACCCGGGATCTGCTGCGGGCCTTTGGCGGCCTGAACGAGACCTACGGCTGCACCGAGGCTGAGTACAGCGGGGGAATGAATTTTTCGGCCCGGGATTTCCCGGCCCTGAGCACCCGGCTGCCCCGCCGCAGGCTGCAGGAGCTGGCCGGGCTGAACGGGATGTATCACCTGAACGGTCTGCTGACCGTCTGCGGGCAGGACCTGGTTTATACCCCGGACGAGGCCCCGGCCCAGCCCGTCACCGTGAAAAATGCCGTGGCAGACAGCCGCAAGACGATGGTAGGCATCGGAACAAAGATCCTGATCTTTCCGGACAAGGTGGCGTTCGATACGGCTGACGGCAGTGCGGCCCCGCTGGGTGCTGCCTGGGAGGCGGGAAGCCTGAGCGCGAGCTTTGCGCCCTGTGATGCTTCGGGGAATACCTACGAGGTGAAGGACAAGGGCACGAAGGAGCCTGAACACCCGCAGGACGGCCAGCTGTTTCTGAAGCTGAACGAGCCGGACAAGCCCTATTCCGCAGAGAATACGCTGGAGGTGTACAGCGAGGCTTCGGGCAACTGGACGGTGATCCCGCTGGACTACTGCCTTGTGACCGCTGAGGGCATCGGGGCGGAGTTCCGGGTGTGGGACACCGTGACCCTGACCGGTACGGGGGCTGAACAGGCAGGCCAGTGGGCCGGGCTGGACGGCGACCGCATCGTGTACGGTGTGACCGAGACCACCCTGCGCCTGCGGGCTGACCCGGGCGGCGAACACTTTTACGGCAGGCTTGTCCACAATGGCAGCAGTGTTGTCTGGGTGAGCATGGACGGCACACAGCGGGAAGAGTATTTCCCGGCGGAGGGTGTGAAGGTGGAGCGCCGGGTGCCCGACCTTGAGTACCTGACCGAGTGCGACAACCGGGTGTGGGGCTGTTCCAGCAGCGAGAATGTCATCTACGCCTGCAAGCTGGGCGACCCCACCAACTGGTTCTCCTACCGGGGCATCGCGGCAGACAGCTATGCCGTGACCGTGGGCAGCGACGGCCCCTTTACCGGGGCGGCCACCTGCATGGGCTATGCGCTGTTCTTCAAGGAAAACACCCTGCACAAGCTCTACGGCTCCAAGCCCTCGGATTTCCAGCTCAGCTCCCTGCGCTGCCGGGGCGTGGCCAGAAACGCGGCCCGCAGTCTCTGCGTGCTGAACGAGACGCTGTACTATCTCTCGCCCGACGGCGTGATGGCGTGGGACGGCAGCATCCCGGCCAAGGTGTCGGCGGCGTTGGATGCCGGGCGGCTTGCCAATGTGAAGCAGGCTGTGGGCGGCGCGCTGGATGGCCGGTATTATCTGCATGTCAGCCGGGAAAACGAGGTGCGTCTGCTGGTC
>OLJB01001190.1_pt1 | contig 13273 bp, 10 predicted proteins | sample 1601391 | NCBI WGS metagenome assembly OLJB01 (sample SAMN01915215, study PRJEB22387) | human gut metagenome | isolation source: stool | host: Homo sapiens | place: USA | reverse complement strand
GTTATTTCTACTTCTTGCGGCTTATGGAGATACATGATTGGGGATACAGTGAAGTTTACCAGCAAGAATCCCTATAAGTTTGTCATCACAGGAAGAACAAAGCATTTCATCAACGCATTTGGCGAAGAACTGATTGTCGATAACGCTGAAAAAGGATTGGCAAAGGCTTGTGCCGAAACCGGAGCACAAGTTAGTGAATACACCGCGGCACCTGTGTTTATGGATGAGAATGCCAAATGCCGGCACCAGTGGTTAATAGAGTTCGCTAAGATGCCGGATTCAGTAGAAAAATTTGCAGCGATACTTGATGCCACACTGAAGGAGGTTAACTCCGATTATGAGGCGAAACGATGGAAAGACATAGCTTTGCAACCATTGGAAGTGATCGTAGCCCGTCAGGGATTGTTCCATGACTGGCTGGCACAGAAAGGAAAACTGGGAGGACAACACAAAGTACCCAGATTAAGCAATACACGCGAATATATAGAAGCAATGCTGGTGCTGAATAATAGCGCTCATCCGGAAGAATAACCAAAAACCAAAACATAACCACTACAAGTTTTTTTTTCCATTACAGAGGTTACTTGTATAAGGAGGGATATTCCTAAAATAATAAAATTTAAGGCAACTAATTCATTGCGAGTTAGTTGCCTTTTTTGTATCTTTAAGCATTCCCCCCAAAAAACGGTTTGACGGCCAAAACGGGGGTAATTAAAAATAAAAACACATGGTAAAGATACAAAAAATCTCAGAAATCGAACCTTGTTTAGGTTTTACCGAGTTCGATATGCTTAAAAAATATCGTCAAAGTTTTGCAACGAGTGAATTAGGTCGCCTCCATTCTCTGTTCCCTTTCTCGGAACTGGCCCGACAAATGCATTTGAAGTCCTCTCCTTTTGGGCGTAAAAGTTATTTTTCTCCCGAAGGTAAAATAGCCTTGATGGTCTTGAAGTCCTATACCAACTTTTCCGATGCACAACTGATTGAGCATTTAAACGGTAATATTCATTACCAGTTATTTTGTGGTGTTCAGATTGATCCGCTTCATCCACTAACCAATCCTAAAATCGTTAGTGCAATTCGTCAGGAACTAGCGGATCGCCTTGACGTTGAGTCCCTCCAGCTCATTCTTGCCGAGCATTGGACACCTTATCTTGAGAACCTTCATGTCTGTATGACCGATGCCACCTGTTATGAAAGTCATCTGCGTTTCCCTACTGATACCAAACTCTTATGGGAAGGTATTGTATGGCTTCATCGTCATCTGTGCAAACATTGCCAGACCTTGCACATACAACGTCCCCGTAACAAGTATCTTGATGTACGCCGTGCCTATCTTGCTTATAGCAAACTGCGTAAACGCAAGAAATCACAGACTCGTATGATTACACGAAGGTTACTTCAGTTATTGGAAAAGTTACTTGACCAGCTGGAGCTGCTTCATTCATCCTACAGGAACAGGCTTACACTATCCTCTGATTACCAAAGACGTTTCTCGGTCATACAGACAGTCCTTGAGCAAGGGAAGAATTTATTTGCAGGCAAAAAAGTGTCCAACCGTATCGTGAGTATCGACCGGCATTACCTTCGCCCCATTATCAGAGGCAAGGAAACCAAATCCGTTGAATTCGGAGCCAAAGTCAACAATATACAGATAGACGGAATCTCCTTTATAGAACATATCTCCTTTAAGGCTTTTAACGAAGGAGTACGTTTGAAAGACTGTATTCATCTGCAACAACAACTGACCGGGGTTAGGGTTAAGGCGCTTGCGGCGGATTCAATCTATGCCAATAATGCCAACCGGAAATTTTGTACAAAATATCATATAAGTACTTCCTTTAAGCGTAAGGGCAGAGCTGCCAAAGATGAGCCGCTTCGGAAAATCTTACGGTCGGAACTCAGCCGTGAAAGAGCTACCCGCCTGGAAGGAAGTTTTGGAACGCAGAAACAACATTACTCACTGGCCAGGATAAAAGCTAGAAACAGGAAAACGGAAGTACTTTGGATTTTCTTTGGGATACATACAGCCAATGCGGTATGTATGATAGAAAAGGTCGAAAAGAAAAAAAGAAAGGCAGCATAATCTAACTAAAATAACAGGAAAAACAGGAGAGGTTTTAACTTCCCCTAAAAAAGACATGTACATAATGCATGGGTGGGAAGGAAAAAATAAGAATATGTAAACAATATTCTACAAAAAAGATAGAAGACTGGGAGAGTTGAACGAAAAAATCAAGAGAAAAGCTCACGTAAAGTAAAACTTTTTTCTTAATTTAGAAGAAAGAGGAACATTTACTGAATATCCATAAATAGAGTTAGAGTATGGATGGGGTAATTACAAAACAATCAGAAGAATATATTATGATAATGAGGATGCTTAGAAAATGCTCAAAGGAAATTCTTGAATTTCAGAATTTGCAGGTTCCTGTAGCTAATGAGGTTTATATGACTGGTGAGCAGGTATGTAGTATGTTACATATATCAAGCAGGACTTTGCAAAAGTTGCAGGATGAAAAGGGGATAGCTTATACTGTTATAGGTGGCAAGTTCCTTTATCCTCTTTCCAAATTGCAATCGGTATTGGAAAAAAATTATAGAAGTTATCTTCGTTAAATCAAGTGATGAATTTGTATTTATACTGCTTTTTTCGTATATTTCCTCTATGAAAAGCAAGACCGCGACTATCTTTGTGAGTGGAAACGAGTGTCTATTCCTTTCTACATCTTTTTTCCTTGCACTACTGCATGACGGTTCAGTTCCGATTATAGTCGGAACAATGAACAATTATGTACATTTCCTCTTCGAGATTAAAACTCAACCGGGTGTCCTACTCCGTCCGAAACGATAGCCACTTTGCGAAAACGGGATATAATCACCACAAATATATTGACCTTGTAACGGACGGTTGTATCATTATACGGCAGTCATATCGGTTGCCGTATAATGATCTGTTGGTTTGATATACTGAGTTCCCTGACTAAGTACATACCATACTGCAACAAGTATTTTTCTCGCAATAGCTACTTGCACCTTCATCTTGTTCTTTCTTCTTTCGATACATTGCCTGTATGAGAATTCTGCGAAAAATGAATCTTTCATACGTGCAGCTCCCCATGAACATTCAATCATGGTTTTTCTTACAAACCTGTTACCATGTGTGATACCTCGTGCCTTGATTTTGCCAGCGCTTTCCTCGTTACGGGGTCTTAGCCCCACCCATGACACCAATTTCTTTGGTGTCTGGAAATGTGTCATGTCTGTTCCTATTTCTGCTATTATTGAGGTCGAACTACGTTCTTTCACTCCCGGTATAGTCTGAAGGTTTTCAACTTCTTGAGGAAACCACTCCATGCATAGTGCAGTCATCTTTTCCTGTGCTTCGTCCTTGTGTCGTTGCTGCAATTCAATCTCTTCTACAAGCTGGTTTATCATGTCTATGTCGGTCTCGCTGACAACTCCGGTAAGTGCTTTCACCAATGTTTCTCTGCCATGCCTGTTGATTGTTCTTCCATGCAGTTCCTTCACAAGGACTTCCGCATCTGTCACACCTTGGGATATAAGTTTAACTATTGAACGGTACCCTTTGGAATCTGTTGTGGATATATAATTACTGATTCTGATGTTGCACCTCTGGATGCATTGGTCAAGTTTGACTAAATTGCGGCTTATGGAAACATTCAGGTCAAATATCCTTCTGTCATATTGACGCAGACGTTGAATTTTATCATCAGGAACAAAGCTTGATGCTATCAGTTCTTTACTCAGACAAGTAGCTATCCATTCGGCATCATTCACATCACTCTTTTTGCCAGGAAGCTGTTTTATAAAATAAGGGTTTACCAGATGAAGTTTCACTGACCCTTCAAGCACTCGCCATATGGGTATCCAGTAGATACTGGTACTCTCCATTGCACACTCTTCAACACCTTCAGAGACCATAAGGTCGCGAAGTGTGACCAACTCTTCGGTAAGAACTCCGAATTTATGCTGGATTTTTTCTCCATTAGCACACAGAATACAGCAAAAAACACTATCTTTGTGTACGTCAAGACCGCAGACTACCTTCATAGAAGTATTTTTTTATTGGGACATCAAGCCCGTTGGACATATGAGGATGGGGAAACCCTATGACCTCGTTTTTACCACAAAGATAGTCGCGGTCTTGACTTTCTTATTTACCGGGCGTAAAAAATCTGTTTTTTTATATACCTTTGCAAAAGTAAGTAAAAGTGTAACAGGAAGAAAGTTGCAGCATATATGCGGTGAATTATGCGGTGTCATAGGAATTGAGGATTTATGTAAGATGCTGATAATGAGTAAGGAACCTTAAAGTTAATCGTTCCCTGTCTCTCCGCAGAACTCCAAAGACAAAAAGGACTCAAAGTATGACAAATCCCGTAAAATCAAGGTTTTACGGGATTTTTTATTTTTCTTCTCGGACATCTATCAGTAATTCGGGTTATATAATCAGTAATTTGGATACCTATATAATAAATAATACCCGCTACTTTTGTATCGCTATAACAATTGGATTTATATGTTTCAACTAAATAATATATCGTATGAAAAGATTGGTATTGTTTATGATGGCAGTTATGCTGTTGTCTATTATTGTTAACGCACAGAAAAAAGGTGGTAAGACACTGGTAGCTTATTTCTCGGCAACGGGAACAACGGCAAGGGCTGCCAAGTTGGTGGCAGAAGCTGTTGATGGGACCCTCTACGAAATACAGCCTGCGAAAAAGTACACGGCTGCTGATTTGGACTGGCACGACAAAGCTTCGCGCAGCAGTGTGGAGATGTCGGATTCCAAATCACGTCCTGCATTGTATTCTAAATTGGGAAGTCTCGCGGAGTATGATACCATTTATATAGGTTTTCCTATTTGGTGGAATTTGGCTCCAAGAATCATCAATACATTTATAGAAAGCGGTGATTTTGTAGGTAAAACGGTTATTCCATTCGCCACTTCGGGAAGCAGCAGTATTTCTAATGCAGAAAAGGAATTGCAGACGAATTACCCCGGCATAAACTGGGGAAAAGGCAGGCTGCTGAATGGAGCGAGCCGGGAAACTGTCAAGCAATGGATTAAGAAATGAATTTCCAACCGAAACTTAAAGAAGTAGAGATGAAGAACATGGTAAAAAACATATGTGCGGCGATGGTTATTAACCTTTGTGCTGCAGGACATTTGTCTGCAACAGAAAATAATCCTAATAATGATAATAAATTTATGGAAGAGAATTTGAATCTGACTCAAGAGTGGGACAAGACATTCCCACAGAGTGATAAAGTAGACCATAAAAAGATAACTTTCCACAACCGTTACGGCATTACACTTGCCGCCGATTTGTATGTACCCAAGAATGTGACGGGTAAATTGCCTGCCATTGCCATCAGTGGCCCATTTGGTGCCGTGAAGGAACAAGCTTCGGGCTTGTATGCGCAGACATTGGCAGAACGTGGATTCCTGACGATTGCTTTCGATCCATCCTATACGGGAGAAAGTAGCGGCCAGCCCCGTTATGTGGCTTCGCCGGACATCAATACGGAAGATTTCAGTGCAGCGGTCGATTATCTTTCCACCCGTGACGATGTAGATGCAGAGCGCATCGGCATTCTCGGTATTTGTGGATGGGGAGGCATGGCGCTTAATGCAGCGGCTATCGATACTCGCATCAAGGCTACAGTTACGGCAACCATGTACGACATGAGCCGGGTCAATGCTAACGGTTATTTCGATTCTATGAATGCCGATGCACGGCATGAATTGCGGCGCCAGCTTAATGCTCAGCGTACGGAGGATTATAGAAACGGTACATTTGCTCTTGGAGGAGGTGTAGTAGACCCGTTGCCTGCCGATGCTCCACAATTTGTGAAGGACTACCATGCCTATTATAAAACACCGCGCGGCTATCATAAGCGGTCACTCAACTCGAATCACGGATGGAACAAGACTTCACCGCTTTCGTTCATCAATATGCCTATCCTTTCATATAGTGATGAAATCCGTAGTGCAGTGTTGATGCTGCACGGTGAGAAGGCCCATTCACGTTATTTCAGTGAAGATGCTTTTAAAAAGTTGCAGGGTGATAATAAGGAACTGCTGATTATTCCCGGTGCAAACCATGTAGACTTGTATGACAATATAGAGGTAATTCCATTCGGCAAAATAGAGAGATTCTTCAATGAACATCTTCGATGACCGCCTTTAATGTGTTAGGAACCGGACGTACTTTTCTTTAGCCTGGTTCAGCAACTCCTCTTTCAGGCAGATGTCTTTCCGGAAAAGCGAATGCTCCGGGAAGATTTCTTTTTTCTTGGACGCCTTGTTCCAATTTCCTACTACATGCCCCTTATAGAGAAGTACCGGAAAGAACAATCCGTTGTTGGTGAAAGCTTTGGAATAGTCCTCTTTGGGTAGGACGTCCGTCCGGTCCTTGTATCCTATCAGGTATTCGTCGTAGGAGGGAAGAAGGTGCAGGTTGCCGGTCGCCTTTCCAGATGTCCGGCAGGAGTCATGGATGTACCATGTCTGGCTGTTCCATTGTTCGGACATCAGTTCCGGTTCTATCAGAGAAATAGATTGCCTTGCTTCCGTTAAAGGCAAACCAGACCACCAGGAGAAGTCTTGCAGGGTAGCGGGGGCATGGCTGCGGAAATAGGCTGTAGCCAGACGGGCCAGCGCTTCTTCTTTCGTCAGTTCGGGGGTAGGTGGAACTCTTTCGTCCAGAAGGGCATAGGTGTGTTGCCGTCCATGGCATTCTCCGCTGCACACAATTCCTTCGACTTCGGCACGCGACATAAAGCGGGTCATGTGGTAGTTGTCTGCAAGCAGTCCCGAACGTTCAAAATGTTCCGCAATCTCTTGTTTCGTCAGGCTTCGCTTCCCGCTGAGGATATTCCCAAGTATGGTGTAGCTTCTGTCATATTGCTGTTCCGTGATTTCCAGACCATGTCCTTTTGCATAAGAATCATTGGCAGATTTGATGCGTTGTGCAGAGAGTTTCAGCATCCAACGAATGTCTTCTGCTGCTACCAGGTGCCATGTGGGACGCATTACGTGGGTTCTCAGTATTTCCCCTTGATGCAGGGCTTTTTCCACGGCTTGAATTCCCGGTGACTTCAGCCGCATACCTACGGCCCATTTCACCATTGTATAGTCTTGTGCCTGCATGGCGCCCATCCAGGAGACCAGCTCTTTCGGGTGGCCGAAGAGTGGAGTGGACAGTTGCTGGTTCTGTAAGCGTATTTCAGGGATTCTCATGTCGGTATGGTATTCGTTTGTATCAATAGGAATCGCAAAGATAAGAAAAGCAGGTCATCGCAGGGTATATCGTGTCCGCAATTATATTCTTTTGTTTCTTTTAACAGCTACTAATATAGCTATCTTTTATTTTTGCAACACACAAATTTGGAAAATATTCATAATTAAACAACCATAAGAACTTTTTTATGACTATGAGAACAAATTGTATTTTATTGTTAGTTATTTTGTTGGGAGCCTTTCCCTTAAGTGTACATGCCGATGAATCTGGAAGCATAATTCTGTACACTCCTTACACAAAAATTTCCGTGACGCCCGGAGCGTCCATTGATTACAGCATTGATTTGATTAACAACACGGACGGGGTTACAAATGCAAATCTCTCGGTCAGCGGATTGCCGGGCAGTTGGAAGCATGAAATCAAGTCAGGCGGCTGGACCCTCAGCCAGCTTTCTGTACTGCCCCAGGAAAAGAAAACGTTCAATTTGAAAGTGGAAGTTCCTCTAAAAGTAAATAAAGGAAGTTATCATTTCACAGTATTTGCCGGAGAAACCAAACTGCCGCTGGAGGTGATCGTGGCCCAGAAAGGAACTTACCAGACCGAGTTCACTACCGACCAGCCCAATATGCAGGGCAATTCCAAGTCCACCTTTACCTTCAATGCCACTTTGAAAAACCAGACGGCCGACCAGCAGCTGTATGCGCTGATGGCCAATGCCCCCAGAGGCTGGAGTGTCGTATTCAAGCCTAACTATAAGCAGGCCACTTCTGCCCAGGTGGAAGCGAACAGCAGCCAGAATGTGAGTATAGAGATTGTCCCTCCCGCCAATGTGGAAGCCGGCAATTACAAGATTCCGGTACGTGCGGCTACCGGTACGACTTCTGCCGACTTGGAGCTGGAAGTTGTTGTCACGGGTTCCTACGAGATGGAATTGTCCACGCCCAGAGGATTGTTGAGTACCGAAATCACAGCGGGAGATGTGAAGCGTATCGAGTTGGTGGTCCGGAATACCGGTTCTTCATTGTTGAAAGATATCCAGCTTTCTGCCAATAAGCCCGTGGACTGGGAAGTGTCTTTTGAGCCTTCGAAGATTGATATGCTGAAGGCGGGGGAAACGGCCAATGTCGTAGCTACCATGAAAGCATCCAAAAAGGCATTGCCCGGAGATTATGTGGCTACCATGACGGCCAAAACTCCTGAAGTGAATACAGACGCCCAATTCCGCATTGCCGTGAAAACCCCGATGATATGGGGATGGGTGGGCGTTTTGATAATAATCGTTGCCATAGGTGCCGTATGCTATCTGTTCCGTAAATATGGAAGGAGGTGAGCATGGACGAGCGAGTGATTGCATTGACAGACTTGACCAAGCAGTATGGGCGCTTCACTGCCGTAGACCGCATTTGCCTGACTATCCGTAAAGGGGAGATTTTCGGATTATTGGGGCCAAACGGCGCCGGCAAGTCAACTACCATCCTGATGATGCTGGGACTGACGGAACCCACTTCCGGCTCTGTGGAGATTTGCGGTATCGACTCTACCAGGCATCCTATCGAGGTAAAGCGGAAAATAGGCTATCTGCCCGAAGATGTGGGGTTTTATGATGACATGACCGGTCCGGAAAACCTTATATATACTGCGCGTCTCAATGGCATTTCGGATGCCGAAGCGAAAGTCAAGGCGCTGGAGCTGATGGAGCATGTGGGGCTTGCCGGACAGATGAAAAAGAAGACCGGGAAATATTCGCGCGGTATGCGCCAGCGATTGGGGCTGGCAGACGTGCTTATCAAAAATCCGGAAATTATAATCCTGGATGAACCTACTTCGGGAATAGACCCTGCCGGTGTTCAGGAGTTCATCGAGCTCATTAGGCAGTTGAGCCGGAAGGAGGGACTGACCGTCTTGTTCTCTTCCCACCACCTGGACCAGGTGCAGAAAGTTTGCGACCGCGTGGGACTGTTCAACAGTGGGAAGCTGGTCACCTTGATTGATATGTCTGATTTGAAGGACAAGCATCAGGAATTGTCTGATATTTATAACCATTATATGGAGGAAGGAGGAGAAAGGCATGAATAAAGTCAATTATCCTTTTCGGGTAGTCGTCAACAAGGAAATATCCGACCATGTGAAAAGTTGGCGGTTCATTATCTTGATGGGAATCATTTTGCTTACGTGCATGGGCTCACTCTATACCTCGCTTACCAACATAGGTGCCGCCATCAAGCCCAATGACCCGGACGGTTCGTTCCTTTTCTTGAAGTTATTCACAGCCTCGGATGGCACATTGCCTTCTTTTGTGCAGTTTATCAACTTTCTGGGGCCGTTGTTGGGGATTGCGCTGGGATTCGATGCTATAAATTCGGAACAGAACAAGGGGACGTTGAGCCGTATGCTGTCACAGCCTGTTCATCGTGATTGCATTATCAATGCCAAGTTCGTGGCTGCATTGATTGTGATAGGTATCATGCTGTTTGTACTGGGATTCCTCGTAATGGGCTGCGGGTTGATAGCGATAGGCATTCCTCCCACAGCAGAAGAATTTTGGAGGATTGTATTCTTTCTCATAATCAGTGTGTTCTATGTGGCATTCTGGCTGAATCTGGCCATTCTGTTTTCGCTTTGCTTCCGTCAGGCGGCCACCTCGGCATTGGCTTCGGTGGCGGTATGGTTGTTTTTCAGCGTGTTCTATACGATGATTGTCAATCTGGTTGCCAAGGCATTGAGCCCTTCGCAGCTGGCATCTCCTTATCAGATAGTCAGTTACCAGAAATTTATTCTCGGTCTGATGCGTCTGGCACCTAGCGAACTGTTCAATGAGGCGACCACAACGCTGCTGATGCCTTCCGTCAGAAGTTTGGGGCCGCTTACTATGGAGCAGGTTCAGGGGGCCATTCCCAGTCCGCTGCCATTGGGACAGAGTCTTTTGGTGGTGTGGCCGCAGCTCACCGGACTGATTGCAGCTACTGTCATCTGTTTTGCTCTTTCGTATGTCATATTTATGAGACGGGAAGTCAGATCACGGTAATGATAAGTATGTTTTATTGAGTGTTGAAAGTCCGTTCCGGCATTGGTTGCTTGAACGGACTTTTAATATTTTGCCCGAACATTTGGTAATTCCAAAAACTTCCCTTACTTTTGCGCCCCGAACAAGGAGAGGTGCTCGAGTGGTTGAAGAGGCACGCCTGGAAAGCGTGTATACCCCTAAAGGGTATCGGGGGTTCGAATCCCCCTCTCTCCGCAACAGTTCTGAATAAGATGGAAAACTAGCGGGTAAAGGTCTACAAATCTATGATTTGTAGACCTTTTTTGCTTGTACTCCGTTTGCTTTGAAAGACTTGGAAACTATGTCTTTGTAAATTAATTATAGATAATGAAGCTGGATGACATCTCCTTTCATAATAAGGCGATGGGATAATGCATTGCCACTGCAAAGCAAGTGCATGCTTTTTGCAGTGCTACTGCATTCAGCTTTGCAGTGGCGCTGCAACACATATGCAGTGTCACTGCAGCATATATGCAGTAGCGCTGCAACACGTTTGCAGTCACACTGCAGCAGATGTGCAGCGACGCTGACCCGGTAGGTGTGTACGGGATTGTATCATGTTTCGTTAAGAAGATATTATAAAGTATCCTTTGAATGTCGTATTTTTGTCTATCCGTAATTTAGAGTAGTCAAAGAAAACTATGAAACACACTCGTATGAAACTAAAAACAGCGGTAAAGAACCTTCATGAAGGCTGGAAATTCCGGCAGGCGAGACTGACCAATTGGTATCCGGCTACAGTTCCGGGAGTAGTCCACACGGACTTACTGCAGAACAAGATTATTGAAGACCCGTTTTTCCGGTTGAACGAACGGGGATTACAATGGATTGACAAGGAAGACTGGGTTTATGAAACTTGCTTTACCCTTGCTGCCGGCATGATGCGGAAAGAGAATATGGAGCTTGTGTTCGAGGGGCTGGATACTTACGCTGACGTTTATTTGAATGATGAATGTATACTGAAAGCGGACAATATGTTTCGCCGCTGGTCTATCCCCGTTAGGCAGTACATCAGGGAGGAGAATAATATACTGAAGGTGTACTTCCATTCGCCGGTAAAGATAGACGTCCCCAAATGGGATGCACTTCCTTACCAGTATCCGGCATCCAATGACCAGTCTGAAAACGGGGGCTTGTTCAACAAGAAGATAAGCATTTTTGCCCGTAAGGCGGGTTATCATTATGGCTGGGACTGGGGCCCACGTCTGGTTACCTCCGGCATCTGGCGTCCGGTGTATATCAGGGCTTGGAGCGATTTGAGAATCAACGATGTGTTTATCGAGCAGAAGGAAGTCGGTGCAGGCAGGGCCGTGATTGCCGGACATGTGGAGCTGGATGCCGATAAGGATATGGACGGAGTGCTGGTCACGATAACAGACGAGGCTACCGGAAGAGTGCTTGGCGAGTGGCAAGCGGATTTGAAGCGAGGCACCAATCGGGTGACCGTTGATTTCGTCCTTCACAAGCCGAAGCTGTGGTGGAGTAATGGACTGGGGGAGCCTTTCCTTTACCGTTTCCGTACGGATATCATTGCAGGCGGGGAATTGTTGGACTCTAAAACCGAAAGGGTGGGCATACGCTCTTTGAAGGTGGTGCATCAGCCGGATAAGGACGGGCATACTTTCTATATAGAGTTGAACGGGCGTCCGGTTTTTGCCAAAGGAGCCAATTACATCCCTTCGGATAACTTCCTGCCGCGCGTCACTCCCGAGAATTATAAAAGGACGATTCTCGATGCCGCCGGTGTAAACATGAATATGTTGCGCGTCTGGGGTGGAGGTATCTATGAGAACGATGTCTTCTATGATTTGTGTGATGAGCATGGAATTATGATTTGGCAGGACTTTATGTTTGCCTGCAGCATGTATCCGGCAGAAGGCGCCCTGCTCGATAATATCCATCAGGAGGCGGTGGACAATGTGAAACGTTTGCGCAATCATGCCTGCATTGCTTTGTGGTGTGGAAATAATGAATGCCAGGATGCCTGGCTGGGCTGGGGCTGGAAGTGCGAGATAGAACGGCAGAACAAGGAATATGCCGACAAGATTTGGGCACAGTACCGGCAGCAGTATCATGTCACCTTACCCGGGGTGGTCAGGGAGTATGCACCCGGAACCTTCTATTGGCCTTCTTCTCCGTTCGCATTCGAGGGAGAGATGTCCGGTACTACTGACGGGGACCGTCACTATTGGAGTGTCTGGCATGGTAAAGCACCCATTTCCGATTATGACAGCGAGAAATCCCGCTTTTTCAGCGAGTACGGCTTTCAGTCTTTTCCAGAGTTCGACTCCGTCAAGCGCTATGCTCCTTACCCCGAAGACTGGGATATACGTTCCGAGGTGATGATGTCCCATCAGCGTGGTGGCGACCATGCCAACGGGCTGATTGAGACTTACCTGTTGAATGAATATAAAAAACCGCGTGATTTCCGGGCATTCCTTTATATGAACCATGTGCTGCAGGGAGATGCCATCAAGACGGCCATCGAGTCGCACCGCCGCCAGATGCCGTATAATATGGGGACGCTTTTCTGGCAGCACAACGACTGTTGGCCCGTAGCTTCCTGGGCGAGCCGTGACTATTACGGACGCTGGAAGGCGCAGCACTATTATACTCGCAAGGTCTATGATGACATCCTGATTTCTCCGGTAGTGGAGGGGGATGATTTGAAAGTATATGCAGTGTCCGACCGCTTGGAGAATACTTCCGGCCGGCTGCAGCTCCAGGTCTGCCAGTTCGACGGAACCGTGGTTCATCACTGGGACAAGTCTGTCGGCATCTCCGGTAATGACAGCCGTGTCTGTTTTTCCGCACCGCTTGCCAAGTTGCTGGAGGGGGCAGATAGAGGAACGGTATATGTCCGCGTAGACTATACGGACAAATCGGGCAGGGTGTACCATAACAGTAAGCATTCGATAAACTACAAGTTTTAAACCTTTATATACAACAATAGCGACTG
>OLJB01001185.1_pt1 | contig 13326 bp, 6 predicted proteins | sample 1601391 | NCBI WGS metagenome assembly OLJB01 (sample SAMN01915215, study PRJEB22387) | human gut metagenome | isolation source: stool | host: Homo sapiens | place: USA | reverse complement strand
AGTTCAGACGTGTGCTCTTCCGATCTAATAACTTATTAAGCATTTGAGGATTAGCCTTACCCTTAGTCTCCTTCATTGCTTGACCAACTAAAAATCCTAATGCTCTATCTTTTCCTGCTTTGTAATCTGCAATAGATTGTGGGTTATTTTCAAGTATTTTTAATACTATTTCTTTTATAGCTCCCTCATCTGAAATTTGTATCCATCCTTTTTCTTTTACTATTTCTTCAGGATTTTTTGGATTCTCAAATAATTCTTCTAATACTTTTTTACCAATTGCAGAACTTATTGTTCCTTTATCAATTAGTATAATCATTTCAGCTAATTGTTCTGCTGTAAATGGAATTTGAGATGGCTCAAGTTCTTTTTCATTTAATATTCTTGAAACATCTGAGAGCAACCAGTTTGCTACTGATTTTGCATTATTACATATTGATAATGCTTTTTCAAACATGTCTGACATGTGTTTTGAAGCTGTTAACATCCTTGCATCTTTTTCAGATAAACTGTATTCTGTTAAATAACGTTCTTTTCTGCTTTCTGGTAATTCTGGTAAATTGTTTTTTATGTTTTGAATATATTCATCTGATAACCTAATTGCTGCTAAATCTGGCTCTGGAAAATATCTGTAATCTTGTGCATCTTCTTTATCTCTCATTGAAAATGTTTTACCAGATATATCATCCCATCTTAAAGTTTCTTGGTCAATTTTTCCTCCATCTTCAAGAACATCAACTTGTCTTTGTGCTTCATATTCAATTGCTCTTACAATTGATCTAAAAGAGCTCATATTTTTCATCTCTGTACGTGTTCCAAACTCTTTGCTTCCTTTTCTCATAACAGAAACGTTAACATCCGCTCTTAATGAGCCTTCTTGCATTTTACAATCTGATACTTCAATATATTCTAGTATAGATTTTATTTTTCTCATATATGCTTCTGCTTCCTTAGCTGAACGCATATCTGGCTCTGAAACTATTTCTATTAGTGGAACTCCTGCTCTGTTTAAATCTACTAAACTTCCAGCTCCAAATTCATTATGATTTAATTTTCCTGCATCTTCCTCAATATGTATTCTTGTAATTCCTATTGTTTTCTTTTCACTATCTAATACAATTTCTACATTTCCATGTTCACATAGAGGTTTATCAAATTGTGATATTTGATATGATTTTGGAAGGTCTGGATAAAAATAATTTTTTCTATCATTTTTAGAGTCTTTTGAAATTGTACAGTTTGTTGCTAATCCTGCTTTAACAGCATATTCAACTACTTTTTCGTTTAATACAGGAAGTGCTCCTGGCATTGCCATACATACTGGGCATACATGTGTATTTGGTTCTGCACCAAATTCTGTAGAACAGTTACAAAATATCTTTGTTTTTGTTGAAAGTTCAGCATGTATTTCTAGTCCAATGACTACTTCATAATCTTCTATTGACATTTTAAATCTCCTTTACTTAGATATTTGGTCTATATTTGCTTCTAAAGTTTGTTGCTTGTTCATAAGTATATGCTGCATTTAATATAGTTTCTTCATCAAAATAATTTCCTATTAATTGCATTCCTATTGGCATATTATTACTATCTACTCCACATGGAATTGAAATAGCAGGAACTCCTGCAATATTTACAGGAACTGTACATATATCAGATAAATACATTTCCATAGGATTTGATGATTTAGTACCAATATCAAAAGCAACTATTGGCGAAGTAGGTGTTAATATTACATCATACTTTTCAAATGCTTTTTTAAATTCTTGTTTTACAAGTGTTCTAACTTGTTGAGCTTTTTTATAATATGCATCATAGTAACCTGAAGATAATACATAAGTACCTAATATAATTCTTCTTTTTACTTCTGGGCCAAATCCTTCACTTCTTGAATTTTTGAATAATTCTTTTAGGTTTGTATAATTTGGTGTACGGTATCCATAACGAATTCCATCAAATCTACCTAAGTTTGAACTTGCTTCTGCTGGTGCAATTATATAATATGTTGCTAAAGAATAATCTGCAATGTCTAAGCTAAATTCTTCTATTTCTGCACCTAACTCTTTATATTTTTCAATTGCTTCTTCAACTTTTGCTTTTACTTCTGTATTTATTCCATCTCCAAAATATTCTTTTGGAACTCCAATTTTTAAACCTTTAACATCATTTTTTAAGCATTTAGTATAGTCTTTTTCCACAATTTCTGCTGAAGTTGTGTCTTTTTCATCATGACCACTAATTACATTTAATAAAATTGCTGCATCTTTAACATCTTTAGTCATTGGTCCTATTTGATCAAGTGAAGATGCAAATGCTACTAATCCATAACGAGATACTAATCCATAAGTTGGTTTTAGTCCTACAATACCACATAAACTTGCTGGTTGACGAATTGAACCACCTGTGTCTGAGCCTAGTGCCCATGGTACCAAATTTGCTGCAACAGCTGCTGCACTTCCTCCTGATGAACCACCAGGTACAGTATTTAAGTTCCATGGATTTTTTGTTGTATGGAAATGTGAATATTCTGTTGATGATCCCATTGCAAATTCATCCATATTTAACTTTCCAAGCATTATCATATCTTCTGCATTTATTTTTTCCATAGCTGTTGCATTATATGGTGATACAAAATTTTCTAACATTTTAGAACCACATGTAGTTTTTACACCTTTTGTGCACATATTATCTTTTATTCCAATTGGAATACCTGCTAATTCTGTTTTTGACTCTCCTGCTTCTATTTTTTTATCAATCTCTTCTGCCTTTTTTATTGCTTCATCTGTTAATGGTGTAATAAAAGCTTGTACATCTTTTTCTTTTTCATTTATTCTATCTACATAAGCTTTAGTAATTTCGGCTGAAGTTAGTTCTTTATTTTTTAATTTTTCTAAAAGTTCATGTACAGTTAATTCTGTAATATTCATCTTATTCATTCCTTTCTGTTAATTATTGAATTACTTTTGGAATTTTAAACATATTTCTTTCTTTTTCTGGAGCATTAGCCATTAATGCTTCTTTATCTTCAAAGTTTTTAACTTCATCTTTACGAAATACATTATATTTATTTTCAACACCAACAGCTTCTGATAATCCTTCTGTTGGTGCTTTGCTTACTATATTTGCATAGTTCAAAATGTCTTCTAAGTGTAAAAGATAAGTGTCTACTTCATCTTCTTTCAAATTTAAACTTGACAAATTTGCAATGTGTAATAACTCTTCTCTTGAAACTTTCATCTAAGCTCATCTCCTTTATAAACATTGTCCTTATTATATATATTTTTTGCCCAAATTACAAGCATTGAAGCTATAATTTTTACTTTGTTTCAGTTATTCTAATATTTAATTCTCTTAATTGTTCTTTTGTAACAAAACCTGGTGCACCCATCATTAAATCTTCAGCTTTGCTGTTCATTGGAAATGCAATAACCTCTCTAATGTTTTCGGCATCTGTTAAAAGCATTAACATTCTATCCACACCTGGTGCAATTCCAGCATGTGGTGGTGCCCCATATTGAAATGCATTAAATAAAGCAGAAAATTTCTCTTCAATGTCTTTTTTAGTATAACCTGCTATTTCAAATGCTTTTACCATTATTTCTGGATCATGGTTTCTAACTGCTCCAGATGAAAGTTCAATTCCATTACATACAATATCGTATTGATATGCTAAAATTTCAAGTGGATTTTTTGTAAGTAGCGCTTCCATTCCTCCTTGTGGCATTGAAAATGGGTTATGGCAAAATGTTATTTTTTCATCTTCTTCTAATTCATACATTGGAAAATCAACAATCCATGCAAATTGAAAACTATTTTCATCTATCAATTCTAATCTTTTTCCTAGCTCTGTTCTTATTTGTCCTGCTAACTCTGCTGCTCTTTTTTCATTATTTGCTATAAAAAATATCGTATCTTCGCTTTTTAAATCTGCAATTTTTATTAATTCTTTTTTCAAATCAACTGGTATAAATTTATCTATTGGACCTTTTAGTGACATATCTTCTTGTACTTCCAAATATCCAAGTCCAGGCATTCCTAATGACATTGCATATTCTAACATTTTTTCATGAAATCCTTTTGATAAATGTTTATTAACTTTAATTGCTCTTACAGTTCTGTTAATAAATGGTTTAAATGTACATTGTTTAAAAAATTCCGATAAATCTATTATATACAATGGGTTTCTTAAGTCTGGTTTATCTGTTCCATATTTTAGAATTGATTCTTTGTATGCAATTCTTGGAAATGGATATTTTGCTATTTTTTTACTAGAAAATTTGCTAAATGTATTATAAATAACAGGCTCTATTGCACTAAATACATCTTCTTGTGTTGCATAAGACATTTCCATATCTAATTGATAAAATTCGCCAGGGCATCTGTCAGCTCTTGCATCTTCATCTCTAAAACATGGTGCAATTTGAAAATATTTATCTATTCCAGACACCATAAGCAATTGTTTAAATTGTTGTGGTGCTTGTGGAAGTGCATAAAATTTTCCTTTGTGTACCCTGCTTGGTACTAAATAATCTCTAGCTCCTTCTGGTGAAGAACTTGTCAAAATTGGAGTTTGTACTTCTAAAAAGCCATTACCAATCATTTGCTCTCTTAAATACTGAATTACTTTTGAACGTAAAATTAAATTGTTAGTTAGTTTTTTGCTTCTTAAGTCTAAAAATCTATATTTAAGCCTTAAATCTTCTCTTACAACTTGATTTTTATTTACTTCAAATGGCAACTCCTTTGTTCTTTTTCCTAAAACTTCAATTGTTTCAATTTTAATTTCTACAAGTCCGGTTTTTAATTTTGGATTTATGGTTTCTTCATCTCTTTTTTTAACTATTCCTTCAACACATACTGATGATTCTATTGGTATGTGTGATGCAAAATCTACATCTTCTGTTTTTCCTGATGTAACTACTTGTGTAATTCCATACATATCACGTATGTCTAAAAATACCAATCCTCCTAAATCTCTAATTGTTTCTACAAATCCTGCAATTTTAACTTTTTTTCCTACATCTTCTAGGCTTATTTCATTACAGGTATGTGTACGGTAACTCATAAAAATCCCCCTTTCTATATTATATTTTTTTCTTATAGTGTAGGGATAAACAAAAGTCCCTGCACTATAAATAGTGCAGGGACGAAATCTCTTTTAGTTCCGCGGTGCCACCCAGCTTGAAACTCTTATTATTGTTTCCTCTTTTCAAAATTACAGACTACTCCTATGTGTTGGCAAAGTTATGTTCTTCTACAAAAGGCTCTCAGCGCAGTCACCTTTATTCTCTGTTAGCAACTTTTAACTCGTCGTCATATTCATCACAATCTAATAATTTTTATAATTATTTATTATACAGTACTACTTGTACTTTTGTCAACACTTTAAGCTTAATACATTATAATATTAGTTACTAGATAACGGAGTTTAATAACGATATTGTATATACTCTTGCATTTTAGGAATTAGTTGTAATTGCTCATTATTTATCTTTTCTAATACTCTATTCACACCCTTTTAACTCCTGTTCTAACATTTTCCTAAAAGCATTCATGTATTTATCTTCTGATCGCCTTTATTGTGTTTGCAAACCTGCAAACGCAATAAAGGCGCCCCTCTAGGGGCGCCCCGCTAGGGAAAATTTTTCAAATTTCTAAAACTGGATCTTAACGGTCAGTTTTAGAAATTTTAGAAAAATTTTCTCCTTTAGCGTTTTTGATGCGCTAAAGTACGTGTTAAGCGCATTAGCGCTAACATCGTATTTAATTCATTTTTTCTGGTTCATTGGACCAGTGGTCAGTGCTACTTTACATAAAGTAAGGGACGCAAACCATGACTGGTGCTGCAGTCAGACGTGCGATTGTTGCCGCGGTAAGACGTGTAATAGATGGCTCCGCCACGATCTGCGAAGTAATACCCTCCACGATGAACACAAGGGTACCAGTAGCTAGCGTAAGAGTGGGTAGAGTATTCTGTTGTCCATTCTTTTACATTTCCTGACATATCCCATATATTACAATATTTATCATTATTTATTCCTGTATTTGCAAATGATGCACTTTTATTTTGGCTTGCATAATTACTTGCATCTGTTTCTGTTGAATATGTTTGTATAAATATTATTGCTGTATCCCATGCATAGCTATTTACTAGGTCACTTGCATATATTAGTTCATTATTTTCTTTTACCTCGCCATACATTTCTCTTGCTAAGCTTGCTGCTTCTGGTTGAGGTTTATCAGTTAATACTTTTTGATTGTATTTTGAATATATTTTTGATGTTGTTTTAGTTTTACTTGCTTCAAACCTTGCTATATAGTATCCTCCATTTGATAAACTTGTTGATATAAATTCTGCTAGGTTTCTTGCTGTTGCATTTTCAGAACCATTGCTTTTACTTCCATCTCTAAATGTACTTAATTCTTTAGAATTCCAACTACTACTTCCAGAAGTTATTGTTATAGGCGTTTCAGCATTATAATTCTCTGCACTTTGCGCTGGTGTATATTTTCCATCAATTGCTGTAAAATCACTATATCTTCCAAGTGTTATTGTATTTGTTGTATTATCTTTGTTTTTTATTGTTCCTACTGGTACCCATACAAATTGATTTTTATCTGTTCCATTTTCTATTACTATTCCATCTTGTACTGCTGGAATAGTATCTCCACTATAAGTATACGTTGCTGAACCTGCTTCTGTTCCATGTTCTAATACTTTAAATCCTTTTGGTATTGTTATTTTATTTCCATATGTATCTACTGCTTTTGTATTTTTAGTTACTGCTCCTTTTCCTACTAGTGTTGATATATTTACTTCTTTATCATTGTTACTTTCTCCTGTATTTTCGTTTAGCCAATTTTCTAGTGCATTTATTTGTTCCATGTCTTTTTGTATGCTTTCATTTGCTTTATTTTGTGCGTCTTGTGCTTTTTTAATAATTCCTCTATCACTAAATACTGCGTTTATGGTTACTCCTGCTAGTATTAGCAAGACTACAATGGTTACTACTAAGGCTATTAGAGTAATACCTGTTTGATTTGAGTAATTTCTTCTTACTGATTTTTTATTTATTTTTATCTCTTTACTTATTTTAGTCTTCTTTTTATTCATGGTTATCTTTCTCCTCTTTCTTCAGTATTTTATTTTGCTTTTTTCTATTATGTATTTAGTATGTACAACTTTTTCTTTTTTATGCACATTTACTCATTTTATAGCTTCATACTATATATCTTTCAAGTTTACTCTATTTAATTTTCAATGTGCTAAATTTTTATCTTACAAAAAATAAAGCAAGATAATTGTACATATCCTACTTAAAAATATCATAACATTTTTTTATTTTCAATACTTTTCTTTAATTTCTATCGACTTTTGTTATTAGATAATGATTTTTAATAAAAAAATCGTTCAAGTCTGCTAGTCTGTAATATTAATGTAACACAAATGTAATGAAAAATATTTCGTGTATTTTTGGTAAAACAAAAATGATATATATAAAAGTGAAATACGAAAGCTAAAGAAAGAAAATGAACAAAAAGAACTTGAAAACAAGCTATTAAAAAAAGAAAATAAAAATAACAAAGAAATAATTCATGACTTAGATAAAAACAATTATCGCAGTCAATGTGAAACTTTGAGATTAGAGAAAAAGGTCAAAAATCACAGTTAATTCAAATGATTTTTGACCTTTTTTCATATTTTAAACTTCATTTCCATAATAGCTATCTATTAATATTTGTTTTAATTCTTCAACTAATGGTAACCTTGGGTTTGCAGTTGTGCATTGATCTTCAAATGCTCTATCAGCTAACAAATCAAGTTTTGCCATAAATTCTTGTTCATTAACTCCTGTTTCTTTAAAGCTTTTTGGAATATTCAAATCTGCATTTAATTTTTGAATTTCTCTAATTAAAGAGTTAACTCCTTCTTCATTTCCATAAGCAGGAAAATTCATTCTTCTTGATAAATCCGCATACTTTTGGTCTGCAATATAGTACTCGTATTTAGGGAATGATACAAACTTAGTTGGTCTTTGGCTGTTATACCTTATTACATAAGGTAATAAAATTGCATTTATTCTTCCATGTGGTAAGTGGAATTCTGCTCCTATTTTATGTGCTAATGAATGACATACACCTAAGAATGCATTTGTAAATGCCATACCTGCAATTGTACTTGCATTATGCATTTTTTCTCTTGCATGTGCATTGCTTCCATTGTTATATGCTTCTCTTAAATTTTTAAATACTAGTTCAAATGCTTTTTCTGCTAATCCATCTGTATAATCAGATGCCATATTTGATACATATGCTTCAATAGCATGTGTTAAAACATCCATACCGGTGTCTGCAGTAATTGTTTTTGGTAAACTCATAACTAAGTCTGGGTCAACTATTGCAACATCTGGTGTTAATTCATAATCTGCTAAAGGATATTTTTTGTTTAATTTTTTATCTGTAATAACAGCAAATGATGTAACTTCTGAGCCCGTTCCTGATGTTGTCGGAATCGCAACCAATTGTGCTTTATTACCTAATTTAGGGAATTTATAAGTACGTTTTCTTATATCCATAAATTTAAGTTTCATTCCTTCTGCATCAGCTTCTGGATGCTCGTAGAATAGCCACATTCCTTTTGCAGCATCTATTGGGCTTCCTCCACCTACTGCGATAATTACATCAGGTTTAAATTCTCTCATCATTTCTACTCCTCTATAAACAGTTTCAAATGATGGGTCTGATTCAACATCTGAAAAGATTTCAGAATGTACATATTCTTTTCTTTTTCTTAAATAATATAAAATTTTATCTATATAACCTAAGTTTACCATTGATGGGTCTGTAACAATAAATGCTCTTGAAATATTTGGCATTTTTTCTAAATATGCAATAGAACCTGCTTCAAAATATATTTTCTGTGGCACTTTAAACCATTGCATATTAACTCTCCTTTTGGCTACTCTTTTGATATTTATTAAATTTACGCTTGATACATTTGCAGTTGTAGAGTTTCCACCAAATGTTCCACATCCTAATGTTAATGATGGCATATTTGTATTATATATATCACCTATCGCTCCATGTGTTGATGGTGAATTAACTATTATTCTACCTACTTTTACTCTTTCTGAGAATTTTTGAATTGTCTCATTATCTTCTGAATGAATGACAGCTGAATGTCCCATTCCACCAAATTCAATTAATTTTTCTGCTAATTCTATTCCCTCGTCTGCATTTTCAACTACATAATATGCAAGTACAGGGCTTAATTTTTCTTTTGAAAATGGGTATTCAATTCCAACTCCATTCTCTTTTAATACTAATACTTTTGTATCTTTTGGTACTTCAATATTTGCACCTTTTGCGATAATGTAAGGGCTCTTTCCAACTATATCTGCATTTAGTGCACAACCTTTTTCTGCTATAAACATACTGTTACGTAATTTTTCTGTTTGCTCTGCATTTAAGAAATAACATCCTGCTTCTTTCATAAGTTCTTCAAATTCTTTATGAATTTCTTTATCAACTATAACTGATTGTTCTGATGCACAAATCATTCCATTATCAAATGATTTTGATAATACCAAATCATTTACTGATGTTTTTAATTTTGCAGTTTTATCTATATAACAAGGTACATTTCCAGGTCCAACACCTAATGCTGGTTTTCCACATGAATATGCTGACTTTACCATTCCACTTCCACCAGTTGCTAAAATCAAATTAACTCCTGGATGGTTCATTAAAGCTGTTGTAGCTGTTATAGATGGTTCTTCAATCCATAAAATGCAATCTTCTGGAGCGCCTGCTTTTATAGCTGCATCTCTTAAAATTGTTGCTGCTGCAACACTACATTTTTGCGCAGATGGGTGAAAACCAAATATTATAACATTTCTTGTTTTTGCTGCAATTAGTGATTTAAACATTGTTGTTGAAGTTGGGTTTGTAACAGGTGTTACACCAGCTATAATTCCTATTGGTTCTGCAATTTCTTCATAACCTTCTTCTTCATTATCTTCAATTACACCAACTGTTTTATCATATTTTATACTGTGATAAATATATTCTGTTGCAAACATATTCTTTGTAATTTTATCTTCGTAAATACCTCTACCTGTTTCTTCTACAGCCATTTTAGCAAGTTCCATATGATGTTCTAAGCCAGCCATTGCCATTTGTTTTACAATTTCATCAACTTGCTCTTGGTCTAATTTCATGTATTCTTCAGATGCTTTTTTTGCTCTTTCAACTAAGCCATCTATCATTTCTTCAATTCTTTTTTTCTCTTCTTCACTAACTTCTTTTGCCATTTTCAAATTTTCCTTTCTCTCTTGTGAATAATTATTTCCATTTCTATGTAATTATATACTAACTTATTTTTATTGTAAATAAATTATTTTCAAAACTCTCTTAAATTTAAAAATCGAACCTAGCCAACATTGTCAGCTAGGTTCTTGGCTTATATCACTTCTTTTTTAATGTTCCTGAGTATATCCACAAGATCATACTCACAGATTTTTCCCTCTTCAAAGCGACTGATTTCCGCGTCAACACGCTTCTGATACTCAATCACTTCTTTAGGACAAGGTCCGTACTCTCCATCCAAGCTTGCAAGAAGCTTAGTCATTTTCTCGGACCGTTCATTTCCCCAATCCACATTGTCGATTGAGTAAATGAGACGTTCCAAGAAATCAGCATACGTGCAACAATTTTTCACTTTGTCTCCCTCCTTGTTCAGTTTCAGCCTTTTCTTATACAAGCACTGCTTATACATCCCAATTATATCATAAACCATTGTATTTATCAACTTTTTAATATTAATATATAAAAATTACTTTCTTTTCCATGAAAAATGTTATATAATAAAGCTCAAATTAATTATAAATACAAGAGGAGTGAAGTTTATGGGTTATAACTTTAAAGATATTGAAAAAAAATGGCAAAATAAATGGTATAGTGAAGGTACTTTTTATGCAAAAGATGATCCTTCATTAAAAAAATGGTATGGACTAGTTGAATTTCCATATCCTTCTGCTCAAGGCTTACATGTTGGTCATCCACGTAGTTATACAGCGCTAGATATTATTGCCAGAAAAAAGAGAATGGAAGGATATAATGTATTATACCCTATTGGATTTGATGCATTTGGATTACCAGCTGAAAACTATGCTATTAAAAATCATGTTCATCCTAAAATTACAACTGAGAAAAACGTTAATCATTTTAGAGAACAATTAAAAGCTTTAGGTTTTTCATTTGACTGGTCTAGAGAAGTTAATACAACAGATCCTAATTATTATAAATGGACTCAATGGATTTTTATTCAATTATATAAACATGGATTAGCTTATAAAGCTACAATGCCTATAAACTTCTGTACTGGTTGTAAAGTAGGGTTAGCAAATGAAGAAGTTGTTAATGGTGTTTGTGAAAGATGTGGAAGTCCAGTTGTCCAAAAAGAAAAAAGTCAATGGATGTTAAAAATTACAGAATATGCTCAAAGATTAATTGATGACTTAGATGAAGTTGATTATTTAGATAAAATCAAAGCACAACAAAGAAACTGGATTGGTCGTAGTGAAGGTGCTGAAGTTAAATTTAGACTTGCAAACCATGATAAAGAATTAGTTGTATACACTACAAGACCTGATACATTATTTGGTGCAACATATATGGTAGTTGCTCCAGAACATCCTATTATTAAAGAATTAGAAAACGAAATTACTAACCTAGATGAAGTAAAAGAATATCAAAGACAAGCTAGTTTAAAATCCGATTTTGAACGTGCTGAATTGAATAAAGAAAAAACAGGTGTTGAAATTAAAGGCATTAGAGCAATCAATCCTTTAACAAATACAGAAATTCCAATTTGGGTTTCAGACTACGTTTTAATTACTTATGGTACTGGTGCAATTATGGCCGTTCCTGCTCATGATACAAGAGACTGGGAATTTGCTAAAAAGTTCAGCTTACCTATTATTCAAGTAATTGAATCAGCAAATGAAAACACAGTTTGTGATATTGAGAAAGAAGCTTTTACAGATGTTGCAAGTGGCAAACTTGTTAACTCTGGTTTCTTAACAGGTTTATCTGTTGAAGAAGCAAAGAAAAAAGTTATTGATTATTTAGAAGAAAATAAAATTGGAACTAGAAAAGTAAATTACAAATTACGTGATTGGGTATTTTCAAGACAACGTTATTGGGGTGAACCAATTCCTATGGTTCATTGTGATAAATGTGGATGGGTTCCACTTCCAGAAGAAGAACTTCCATTATGCTTACCTGATATTGAAGATTATGAACCTGGTGAAAATGGTGAATCACCTTTAGCTAAACATACAGATTGGGTTAATACAACTTGCCCTCATTGTGGTGGAAAAGCCACTCGTGAAACAGATACAATGCCTCAATGGGCTGGTTCATCTTGGTATTATTTAAGATATATGGATGCACATAATGATAAAGCTTTAGCTTCTAAAGAAGCCTTAGAATATTGGAGTCCAGTTGACTGGTATAACGGTGGTATGGAACATACTACACTTCACCTATTATATTCAAGATTTTGGCATAAGTTCTTGTATGATATTGGTGTTGTACCAACTAAAGAGCCTTATCAAAAACGTACTTCACATGGTATGATTTTAGGCTCAAATGGAGAAAAAATGTCAAAATCAAAAGGTAATGTTATAAACCCTGATGATATTGTTGAAGAATTTGGTGCAGATACATTCCGTGTTTATGAAATGTTTATGGGACCATTTGATCAAACTGCTCCATGGTCTATGGAAAGTATTCGTGGATGTAATAAATTCTTAGATAGAGTATGGAATATGCAAGAATTTTTAGTTGATGGAGACAGCTACTCTCCTGAATTTGAAAAAATGATGCATAAAGCTATAAAAAAAGTTTCTTCAGATATTGAAGAAATGAAATTTAACACAGCTGTTTCTACATTTATGACAATGACAAATGAATTTTATAAATTAAAGAGAATAAACAAAGCTGAATACAAAACATTTTTACAATTGTTAAATCCTTTTGCTCCACATATGACTGAAGAGTTATTTGAGATAATTGGTGCAAAAGACACAATAGCAAATACTCCATGGTCAACTTATGATGAAGCAAAAACTATTGATGATGAAATTGAAATTCCAGTTCAAGTTAATGGAAAAGTAAAAGCTACTGTATCAATTGCATTAGATACTGATGAAGCAATTGTAAAAAATAAAGTACATGAAAATCAATCTGTAAAAAATGCAATCAGTGATAAAAATATTGTTAAAGAAATTTATGTAAAAGATTAAGTTTACAACCTGGTTTGTA